>OIYR01000036.1_pt1 | contig 76425 bp, 71 predicted proteins | sample 1588221 | NCBI WGS metagenome assembly OIYR01 (sample SAMN03283292) | human gut metagenome | biome: human-associated habitat; material: feces | host: Homo sapiens | place: Peru | collected 2012
AGCGTGGAACAAGAATACTTTCCGTTGATGTTCTTTTCCGCATTTCTCAGGCACTCGACACAAGCATCGACTGGCTTGTATTTGATTCGGTCGAAAACAAGCATATGCTTAACGAAATTGACAGCGTGCTTAAAGGCACCGACAAAACCAAGGTAACCACATTTCTAAACACGGTAAGAGTTCTTGCCGATAACATTGACAAGTTATAAACTCTTTGTTAAAAATCCACAAAATAATTACCGCCCTTGATTAAACTCTAATTAAAGTATAATCAAAGACGGTATTTTTGTCCTGTGCTGTCAGCACAGTTTTATTCTGTTTTAAAGATTTCTTTTCAGTTCTTTCACATTTTGATAGCGGTTGTCGGGAATTGTCTGGGTGCATTTTACAATCACCCTTTTCAGTCTGCCGTCATAAAGGCGAATTTCAGGCGGCTGACCCGTGAGCATAACATTCATCAAAACACCGATTGCGTAAATATCCGTTCGTTCATCGGTTTGATTTATTCCGTACTGTTCGGGAGCGGCATATCCCATCGTGCCGATAGCCTGCGTATCTTTCGACTGATAGGGCTTGTACAGCCTTGCCGCATCAAAATCAATCAGCTTTACATTACCGTTGCTGTCAATCATCACATTTTCAGGCTTAATATCCTTGTGTATAATTTGGTGCGAATGTAACAAATCGAGTGCATCGCATAGAGATGAAACCACTTTTCTCACACCTGACGGAGAATACATTCCCGTTTGCAGATAATCTGCCACGGTCTGACCGTCAACATATTCTTCAAGAACGGTGACTCCTGTTTCAGTTTTGACAACATCATAAACATTTGCAATGTTCGGGTGCGAAAGCGTTCTGAGGGCAAAGTAAACTCCTCCCGAACCTTTTAATGTGCGTTTTACAATCAGTTTGCCGAGTTCCTTATGTCTGAAAACACAGATTTCCGTTTTATCCGTCCGTTTAAGCAGTCGCACAAACTGATATTGTTCCTTAATCACCGTATCAATCCAATTATTTCCCATAACATTTCCTCACAATATTGACAAGTACATAACAAAAATATAAGTCCACTCATACTTGCCGTGCTTATTCTATCATAAATCATGAAATGAGTTATGATAGAATCACCCATCGAGAATTTTGCAAGGCAAAATTTGAGGGGAATATAAATTGACATAATAAGCACTTTGCAAAATTATAGGTCTAATTATACTTGCCTTGCTCATTCTATCATAAATCACGAAGTGAGCTATGATAGAATTACCCATCGAGAATTTTGCAAGGCAAAATTTGAGGGGAATATAAATCGATATAATAAGCACTTTGCAAAATTATAGGTCTAATTATACTTGTCTCGCTTATTATATCATGTTAAAATAGTTTTGGAAACTTACAAAACTTTAATTTAGGGAGTTTTTGATTATGATACGAAAAACCACAACTCAACTTTTAAAAGAACTTGAAAATTTCAACACATTTGAAGAATACGAAAATGCAAACAGGGATTCAATAATAAGCAAAAATCTCTCGGAATACCTTACCGACCTTTTGCGCGAAAGAAACCTCACAAAGGCGGAAGTCATCCGTAAAGCCGAACTCAGCGACGGCTATGCCTATCAGATTTTTTCAGGCTTGAAAACTGCCCCGAAAAGGGATAAACTAATTTGCCTTTCAATAGGAATGGGTCTGTCGGTAAACGAAACCAACAGTGTCCTTAAAATTGCAGGGCTCTCTCCTCTCTATCCAAAAATTAAGCGTGACAGCATTATAATCATCAATATGAATAATAACAAAAGCGTTGTAGAAATCAACGAGGCTCTCTATAACGAGGGCGAAGATACTTTGAATTAACAATAGGAAGTCAGTTGATATGACAAGAGTTTATACATTCAAAATTGTCTATATAGGATGCGAGAACAAAATATGGCGTGATATTCAGATTTCTTCAAATTCGACAATGGCTGTGTTGGGCTATGCTGTGCTTTCGTCATTCAGCACCTGTGCATATCACCTTTTCATGATGACATACAAAGGCACAGATTACGAGTTGGACGACGAAGAATTTCAGACAAAACCAAAGCTTATGTCAGAAACGAAACTCGGCAAATTAAAACTTGAAATTGTCGATAAAATATCTGGATACTCATTAGAGTATCGGGAAGTTTATACTGATGTTTATACCGCTTTAGAAAGATTCACAAAACGTTCGGTTCGTTCTATAGCAAGCAGAGGTGCGGCAGAGGTCACTAAAGGCTTGGGTAAGATTGTCGAAAATATTCCAAAATTGAGCGACACACAAATTGATGAGAATTTGTTGGAAACATCCGCTAAGATTAAAGATTTTGATGTGCTTACTAATCAGAAAATATCCAGAACAATTACAAATTGTCAAAAAGTAGATGTATCTCCTTTTATAGATAACATCAATCGAATCAATTATCTATGTAATTCGCCTTTAAAAATTTTAGTCTCAGAAGATAAAATTTACATAGCCTAATCTAAATTGAGAGAGTCTTGACCGAGGCTCTCTTGTTTTTTGCAGAAATTTCTTGCTGGTCAGATGCCCACTTTTTTTCTTCACTTTATATATATTATTATACTTTTTCTTAAATAAATAGAAAAATATCTGACCATCTGGGCAATTACACTCAAGAACCGCATAGATAAGCCATTTTTGCTGGCCATTTTAGTGTCTGGAAAGTGGGCAAAAAGTGGCCAATTGACCATCTTACAAAAATATCAAGTCAAAAAAGAGAGGGGCTGTTACTCCCCAAGACTCTTTTGTAATTGATAGAAAGTTTTTAATATGCCGGAAACCGAAGGTGCGAACTTGTTTCTTGCGACGTCTGCAATCTCTTTACAAATTTGATTAAGCTGTTCCCAAACATCACCAAGACAAGGTGGGATCCAAATTGGATAGATTTTACAAATATCAAACATAACTATTATGTTAATTAATCCGAATACATACTTTTAAAACAAAAAGAGCAAAGGTTAAACCTCAGCTCTCTCGACGTTTGATAATGTGACACCATTCTTTACATTTAGGGTACGTTGACCATCCGCACACATTGCAAATTGTCTTTTCACGACCTAAATCCGGAATCATTTCTTCTGATTCTTCTATTATAGTTGTCCATGTACCGTCCGGTTTTAAGACAGGTCGAACCGCACGAGTTTTAACCTTTTTATACTTTTCGGTTTTCTCCATTAAAATCGACCTCCTTTAAAATATCATAACACATTAAAATAAAAAAGTACACGGCTGATTTCACTCAACCGTTTACCCTTTGATGGATCAGAGATAAATTACGAAATCAGGATTTCATAACGCTCTCTAAGCATCTCGATAGTTTGTAAGTCCGCATCAATGCTGATGTGAAACTCGATCTTATGCTTGGCCGTGAGTACGGTTTGCACATATGCATCAAGTTTTTCAGCAAATAGCATTCTTAAACATAAGCCGAGCTGCTTATCGTTTACGGCTATAAAGTATTCTTTTTCCATAAACGTTACCTCCTTTCCAATATAGGAAAGGTATTTTTTGCGTCCGCATCAATCTCCACAGTCACCAAAGATTATGAGAATATCAACGCCAAACCCTTCCGTTCTGACGATCGACAAGAACAATCCTTTCGCCCAAGTCATAACCTGCCAGATCACAAATGTTACGAATGGAGTAAAGAAGTTTGTAAAGCGTAACCGGGAATAACAGTAATGAAACTGTAATTAGTGATTTCATTAGTTTTTGTCTTTTCATAATTTTCTCCAATATATCAGGTTGATACATATTATTATATATCAGACTGATATATTTGGTAAGTCTGAAGTAAGCCTGAAAATAAGTGCCGAGGGACTGTCTCACCAAAAAGTGAGGCAGTCCCTTTCAAATATGACTATATATCAAATGATTGAAAAGCAAGAATTGTCTGCTTAAATTAATTATCAAATGCTTTTGGGCGGTTATGAAGATTATTTTTTCTTCATCTGATTTTTAAAGCATTTTTTATCAAATTCGGGATTAAACGCATAGAAATTCTTTTCATCTAGCTTATCGGTCAACAGTCTGAGATTTTCTCCAAAACGTTGGTAGTGCACGACCTCACGTTCGCGCAAAAATCGAATTGCGTCCTTAACATCGTAATCGTCGCACATTCTCAGAATATTGTCATAAGTCGTTCGAGCCTTTTGCTCTGCTGCCATATCTTCGTGCAGGTCGGTTATTGCATCGCCTTTGCTCTGCAATGCTGCGGCTGTAAATGGCGTTCCGCTTGCACCCTGCGGATAAATTCCCGTAGTATGATCGACAAAATAGTCGTCAAAACCTGCTTTTTTGATTTCATCGATTGTCAGATTTTTGGTAAGCTGGTATACGATTGCGCCGATCATTTCCAAATGCCCGAGTTCTTCGGTACCTATATCGGTCAATGTGCCTTTAAGTTCGGGCAAAGGCATAGTAAAACGCTGACTCAAATATCTTAGTGAAGCTCCAAGCTCGCCATCCGGTGAGTTGAACTTATGGCATATCTATCATAAAAAGCCAGTAAAGAAGCCAATATTAGACATAGTATTTGCAAACAGCAAGTAACATTAATTTGTATATCATAAACAAAATTCAGCTATTCACTACTTATAATTGGTGCAAGTTTTATTTTCAGACTGCTTGAAAAGCTGCTTGAAAAGCTGTTTGAAAATAACTTTATAGGTGATTTGCTCGGAATAATTCGTCAGGTTTTTGAATCGGTTGTAAAATTTGTATTGTTTATATGGACATTGATAATATCAGGCGGTAGCAGAAATAAAGAGTATAAAGCTGATATGTACGCAAAAAGTATTGGCTATGGTGAACAGCTAAAAAGTGCATTGTATATACTCTATGATATGGAAATATCTGATAAAAAAGGGCTAATGCAAAATTTAAAGCGAACACATCCGATTTTAGCCTATAGAATTGAAAGGTTAGAAATTTCACAAAATGGGTAAAATTATCATATAATACAAAAAAGGCAATAACCTTACATAAAGTAAAATTATCACCTATATTTTCGTAGAATATGCCCTTCAACGAAACAAAAATATCGTCAAATTCTGTATATATAATACCAAAATCAACATTATATGTCAACCGATTTTTAAAAAATTATTTTAAATTGCATATTTTTATGCAATTTTATCTCATTATTGCCTTTTAATAGAAGTTTACATGGTCAAATTTATGGTCTTTGTGCTTACTTAAAAGTATTATTTTGAAAGGCAGTGGTTAAATGAGAACACAAAGGAATATTTACAAAAGAAAGGACGGTCGCTGGGAGGGCAGGTATTTTAAAGAATATGATAGTAACGGAAAAATAAAATATGGCTCTGTCTATGCAAAAACATATAATGAAGTAAAAATTAAGCTAAATGGTATTGTACCTAATATTTTAAACGTAACCGAAAACAAAATAAATATCGACTTTAAGAGTATATGCCATGAGTGGCTCGAAAATAAAAAGAAGAATATTAAGCAATCCACTTATGCAAAATACAGCTTTGAAATTGAAAAATATATTATTCCTCAGTTTAGAAAATGCAAACTGTATGAAATGAATAAAAACTCACTTTGTGACTTGATTACAAGCAATCAACAGTTTTCGCAAAATACGCTTAAACATATATCTGTTATATTTAAATCAATAGTAAGGTATGTAAATGAAAAATACGATTTTAACATAGAATTGAGAGATTATAAGTTTAAAAGTATATCTGATAAAAAATACAATGTTTTATCCGTGCCTGAACAGAAAAAGTTAGAAAAATACTTACTGAAACAGACTGACCTATCTAAATTAGGCGTATATTTATGCCTGTATACAGGACTTCGTATTGGTGAGCTTTGCGCTTTGAATTGGTCTGACATAGACTTAGAAAACGAAATATTAAGTGTGAACAAGACCATGCAGAGAATACAAAATGCTGATAATAATAGCAACTTAAAAACTAAGATAATAATTGAAGCGCCAAAGTCTGACACTTCAATTAGAGAAATACCTTTATCTAAGCGCATTATAAATTTAATAAAGAAATATAAACCCGTAAATAGAAATAACACATATTTCTTAACAGGAAATATAGATTATATTGAACCGAGAACACTGCAAAACAAATTTAAAAATTATCTTGAAAATGCAGGGATAGAAAATATAAATTTCCATGCTTTAAGGCACACATTTGCAACAAGAGCAATCGAAAGCGGAATGGATATAAAAAGCGTAAGCGAGATTTTGGGACATTCAACTGTTAAAATGACACTTGAAAAATATGTACACATTACAATGGAGCAAAAGAAAAAGCAAATAAATAAACTACAACCGTTTTAAAAATTAAAGTGGTCAAATAAATAGTCAAACTGCTGTAAACTTCCCATAAATACTGGGTGTTACAGCAGTTTTTCTTGTAAGGGCATATTCTACGAAAATTAATGTTTCAAATTTATTATTGCCTATGATAACAGTTTTTGCAGTAGTTGTAAAGATTATTCGCAAAAATGGTTATAAAAAATTAGAATTAAGGAGATGGAAGAATGAAATGGAGTTTTAAAACAGAAAAATGTAAATTTAAAAGTAGTGAATGGCTGGCAGAAAGACAAAAAGAGTAATTATGATGCATCTAACTGTAGAAGAAATGAAAAATATAGATAAGCTTATTGTTAAAAATAATAACAATAATTCAAGAAAGGTAAGCTACAGTGGTGACGGCGGCTATTTTAAAGAAAATATTTCTGATTCAAATGCTGAAACCATACAAATAACCACTGATAAAAGTGATTATGAAACATATAAGCCAAAGGAATTTACATTAGAATAAAATAACAAAAATTAAAACAATAAGGGAGATAATAAAATGAAAAAATTTATTAAAAGAGTTATACCAATATTTTTAGTGTTTGCTTTAATGATTGGTACAACTGTTATTTGTGCGAGTGCAGAATCTACAGGAGAATTTGAATATACTGTAGAAAATGATATAGCAACGATTACTCAATATACAGGTAATAGCGAAAATGTTGTTGTACCCTCAGTAATAGATGGATATAATGTTAAAAATATTGCATTTGAAGCGTTCAGAGGTGATAATGCAAAAAATATTAAAACTGTTATTGTTTCAGAGGGAATAGAAAATATAGTAGATTGGCTTTTTACTTCTTGTATGCAAATGGAAAGCATAACTTTACCTAGTACAATTAATGAATTGGCAACAGATTGGTTTTTCATTGGTAGCCATAAATTAAAAGAATTAAAATTTAGTGGCGAAAATTCAAGATATTATCTTGATAATGGCGTTTTATATGATTCATACAAAAAACAACTCATGCTTTGTCCTGCTCAAAATAATTTGAAAAACGGAGAATATAAAATACTTGATGGCACAACGGATATACGAAGCTGGGCTTTTTCAAATTGTGAAACTTTGAGAAAAGTTATTATGCCCGATTCGGTAACATCTATCGGAGATAGCTCATTTTGTGAGTGCAGTAATCTTAAAGAAATTGTATTATCAAAAAATATTGATTCTATGGGATATAATACTTTTGGAAATATTATTGATTTAAAGGAAATTACTATTCCTAAAACGGTTACGGGCTTTTATTATAACAACGGGCAATCAACTAATACATACCTTGGATATAACTCTAATAAAAAAATTGATGGTTTTACTATAAAAGGTTATAGAAATAGTGAAGCTGAAAAATATGCAAAGGATAATGGATTTAAATTTATAGCACTTGATGAACAAGTTGATTATAGCAAGTATAATCCAATAGACTTTTTAGGAATGTCATTTGATGAAATCACAGCATTATTTGGAAATGAATATAAAAATGTTGAGGAACGGGAAAGTGGTTTACACAAAATTATAGTTTATCCCGATACAGGAAATCCTTTTGAATTTGGTTTTGATGATGTTACTGATAAAGTCATTATCGTATGGATATATGATCTAACAGATAATCCGATTAAGTTATTTGATGATATTACAAATAAATCAATTTTAGAGGATATTGAAAAGTCAACTACTTCTTATACATACAGCAAATGGGTTGGTGAAAATGCTTTAGATGATAATAATGTTGAGCAACGTGTAAGTTATAAAATAAATAATGGTGTAAGTGTGATTTTTGAGTGGACTTTTAATGATTTTGATAAACAGCCTGCAAATAGAGTGTTTGTTATGAGTGGAGAAGTTGAGGAAACAACTGTTGCTGATACTACAATACCAAAAAACACTGATTATATCACAAATCCAACAGTATCAACTAATATAACGTCAAAACTATCAACTTCGGATACTGCTACAGGTGATACCGCAACAAATGATAGTATAAATAACGATAATGGTACAATACAAACAGGTGCAATATCTATTGCTGTTATTATATTCTTGTTACTTTCTTCACTTGCAATAGGCGGAACAGCTGTTTACAAGAAAAAAATAAAATAATAAATAATCTACAATATTTTATTTAAGGCTGACAGAAGCTGGCAGAAATTTTTCTGCCGGCTTTTTGTCACCATACGAATTTATTTTTCATATAATATCAGATAATATATTTAAGACAAGCCAAATTTAGTAAGTCGGAGTAATCGGGACAAGTGAGTTTTTCATAAACTGCAATGGGTGGTTTTATGAATAACGATAAATTTTCAGTTCATTCCGTATATAATAATAACGGTATGTCTTACAAAGATACAATGCGTGATATTCTGCAAAGTGAGGTTTTAATAAACGGAGTTTTAAAACAGAATAATATAAATTTAAAAGTAGTGAATAGCTGTCAGAAAGACAAAAGGAGCATTTAAAATGTTAGGTTTTGACAGCTACAGAGATGATAAAGTTTATAACGCAGGAATATATTTAAGACTTTCAAAGGAGGATGAAACAACAGGACAATCAGAAAGTATTGAAAATCAAAAAAAGATAGTCACAAGCTATATTTTAGAACATAATTGGAATATAATTGAAATCTATGCAGATGACGGATTTTCAGGGCTTAATTTTAACCGACCTGCATTTAAAAAGATGATAGAAGATATTGAAAACAAAAAAATCAATCTTGTAATAACAAAAGATTTATCACGTCTTGGGCGTGATTATATTGACACAGGATATTATCTTGAAAGATATTTCCCTACAAAAAATGTAAGATACATTGCAATAAGTGACGGTATAGATACATACCAGAACAATGGCAATAATGATATATCGCCTTTTAAATCTGTAATAAATGATATGTACGCAAAGGATATTTCAAAGAAGATAAGAGCCGTTATGGACACAAAGCGAATGAACGGTGAATTTATCGGAGCGTTCGCTCCTTACGGATATATTAAAAATCCCGAGAACAGAAATTCTTTTATTATTGATGAACAGGCTTCAAGGGTTGTTAAACGTATATTTGAAATGTATGTTGCAGGAAACAGTATGGGAAGAATTGCAAGAATTTTGAATGATGAAAATATACCTTGTCCGTCAAAATATAAACTTTCTAACAGTACCTATAAAAACGCAATGATAAAGCGCTATAAATGGTGTCAGGAAACAATAAAGCGAATTCTTACCAATCCCACATATATGGGAAATATGACACAGCACAGGCAGGAGAAAATCAGCTATAAGGTTGATAGATTTAAGAAAATCCCCCAAAGTGATTGGGTGTCTGTTGTTGATACACACGAGGCGATTATATCTAAGGAAACATTTCAAACCGTGCAAATACTTATTAAAAGGCAAACAGTAAGATATTCGAGAGGTAAAGAGAGCCTTCATCTTTTAAACGGTCTTGTGTTCTGCAAGGATTGTGGCGCAAAAATGACTTACCGCCGTAACTCATCAGGTAAAATGGTTATGAATTGTATGACATACTCAAAATTCGGACCGAGTGAGTGTTGCAGTCATAATATTAGTGAAAATGATTTAGATGAATATGTTATTAATGATTTAAAGCGTATCTCTAAGCAAAGCCTTGATGAAGAATTTTATAATTCAATATCAGAATTAAAAACACAAGAACAGAATAATTCTGAAGTGAAAATAAAAAACATTGAAAATCGCTTTGCTGAGATAAGAAATATAACTAAAAATCTGTACGAGGATAAAATAAATGGGATAATATCCGAAGATGATTTTTTGAATATGACAAGGGAATACGGCGAAGAAAAAATACAGCTTGGCAAAAGGTTGGAGGAAATAAAGTCAGAAAAAACTGATGATACACAGAATTTCAATTATTATGAATTACTCAAGGATATAGCAAATTTTAATGTAATAAATAAAGCTATACTTTCAAAGCTGATTGATAAAATTGAGATAGGCAAGGACAGAGAAATTTTTATTTATTATCAGTTTCAAAAACCTTAAAAATTGCAATATTAGTAAATGTATCTTGCAAAAAAATTTTTTGTAAATATAGTTTGTAATTAGAATTAAAATGCAAAAAACGGCTTGATTATGCGGTTTTTGTACAATCTAAAAGCTAAATTTTCCATCCGGTCCGCCATATTGAGTTATAATTATCTTTGCAAGCTTTGGGTTGGTTTGTTTTATATTAACGGGATATTGCAGCTTTTTTTCGTAAACAAACATCAGTCATCCTCCTCGCTTTCCCACGGCCACGGCGCTTTGATCCAATTCCACTGATTAGAGCTTGTTGCACTCTTTGTCAAAGGACCAAACCTTTTTTCATACTCCTCAATAAGCGGCTGAGCCTTTTCCTTGTATGACCTCATTTTTGCCGTCATTTCGGTATCGTTCGGATGAGTATCAAGAAACAGCTGCAAGTCAAGTGCAGCAAATTGGTATGTCGAAATTTTTTTCAACAAGATCTCACGTTCAGTCATTACTGCCACCACACTTGCTTCCGTAGAATTGTTTGTTCAGCGTCGGGAACATTGTGCCTGCCGAAAATCCCTGAGCAGGGGTGTAGGTCGGCGCATTGTTTTTTTGAAACGGCACATATGCCATAGCTTCAGATGTGTTTTCGGGAAATTTTGAAAGTCCGTATTGTTCATTTACCATTTCTGTCAGTTCCAATTCCATTCTCCTTTCTTTGCTCGCTACATAATATGCGTGTCCTAAAATTTTGTGAGCCAATATGTTTTTACTTCCCTTTTTGTACCTCAAAATTCGGAAGATACCATTTTAACGCCTCCTCTGCGCTCATACCGTTTTGACACAGATAATCAATTCCGCCGATACTGACGCCGACACATTCAGCTTGTTCGTCAAAGTTTTTGTCAAAGCAATCCCATGGCGACGCTACAGCGCAAAGATAGTCGTAGCTGTCGCTTCCTATTGTGTTTCCGTTTGAAGTTTCGCTATACGGAACATACTTTATTTCTCCGTTTTGCCATAATGTTAATTCTTTTGCGGAATTAACAATTTGCTCTATATCTGTATATTTTTCTTTAACGGAATTATCGGCTTCCTCTTGAAACAGGCAAATCTCAGGGTCGGAAATATCAAAGCTGTTTTTGTCTGCTGTATAATCCGTGTTCATCAAAATTGAAATTGCTTTTATGGTTTCGTCACAATAGCCTTCTCTGTATCTTGCCGCAGTAAGTCCGCACACTATCTCATCAAAATTATAATTATTATCACTTTCGCTTTTTATTTCAGAGGTTTGTCCCGAATCGCTTTTAATGTCACTGCACATCACTGCGGCAAGCGGAAGTATTGCCATAATGACCAAGAACAAAGCTGTTATAACAATCTTACTTTTCATAAATTCACCCTTTTAACTGAAAAAAATTAAATCCGAACAACGCTTTGCATTGCTTGCAATAAGCAGAGCCTGTAACATATTGTAAATCCTGAAGTGTCCCCCCGACGCCTAAGAGGCGGAGAGGGCATCTGCACTTAGGTTATTAGTAGGCACGGATTAAACCACGCTTAAATTCTGTTTGTAAAACTCGCCTGCATATTTCCGCCTGATTGCCCAAAAATTTTCGTGATGCGCCGACATTACTGCGGCTTTACGAAAAATCTTATATCGCAATATGCACAAACGGTCAAAGCGGTACTTGCTTACTTAAACAAAAAAATATTATCCGTTAAACTGAAATTGTGATTATTTTTCCTTGACATACTAATATATTTGTCTTAAAATAATATATGTTCTCGTATAGAATAAAATAACTCAAGGCTACATAGCCTTATCATACATAATTGATAGAAACGGAGCTTAATATGAAGGTAAAACATTCGATAATTCCTTTTATACCGATTGCGGTCGCAATGGTCATATTTAAATTAATGGGCATTTTTGGTGTTGACGGCAACGGTCTGTTCCTCGGAATGAATAAAATGACCTTATCCTATGCAGTAATCGGTATGGGAGTAGGGCTGTTTGTAATTTGTATGCTGATTAATATTTTTGACAGAAAAACAGCGTCTGTTTACCCTTTGCATAAAAATCCTGTTGCGGGTGCATTATCGGTTTTGTCCGGCGTTGCGATAATAGCTTCGGCGGTAACAGGCTTTCTTACTGCAACGGCTAATTCAGAATATTACTATATGACGATTGCCTGCCTTGTATTTGCAATTCCTGCAGGTATTGCGTTTATACTTATGTCTAAGGTACATTTTGCAGGCAAATCCGCAGTGTCGGGTGCGTCGGCGTTTTTCATCTTTCCGTCGCTTTGGGGCTGTTCCGAGCTTGTTTATGAGTTTTTGACGGTGACAAAAATGTCTGTATCGTCAACCGATTTGACCGCTTTGTTCTGCTACATTTTCATTACGCTGTTCTTGTTTTCAGACTCAATGGTGCTTTCAAGAATCAAGGGCAGAAACCCTGTTAAGGCAAGCTTTATTTACGGACTCCCCGCAGCAGCGCTTGGACTTTCCTACGGTCTTTATATGATTTTCACAACGTTTGTTGAGGGAATGGACATTTCAAAGGTGCTTATAGGCACTCAGATTGTAGTAATTTCACTTTATGCACTTTCGTTCATTGTGGAAATGACTGTTAAATCTTTCACAAAAGATGAAATTGAGATTATTGACGGACTGCCCAATGATAAAGCAGATGAAGATTCCGATGATTATGTTGACACAAAGGATTATGACGATCTTGTGTTTGCTAAAAAGATTGATGATGATACTCCGGCTTCCGAACCCTCACCTGATTATTTTGAAAATACAAATGATTTTGAAGATTTTATAATCGGTTATAATTCTGACGGTGAGCAGGAGAGCGCCGATCAGATTCAGCCTGAAAAAGAAGTACAGCAGCAAGACGATGAAGATGACGATGCTCCTGATTTTGAGCTTAAAGCCGAGCAGAGTAATAAGCCGCAGAATGTTGAGAAGCTTATTGACAGCAGGCTTCAGGATAACCGAAAGGAAGACGTCGAACCGACGGTAACCTCCCGTACAGAACCGTCACAATCGCATAATTCAGAGGCAGAAAAAGAGCCTGAGGAAGAGCTTAGCGAAATCGACAAGATTTTGAGAGAGCTTGACAGTAAAAAATAATTGTTGACACGGCGAAAAAACGGTGTTATTATATGAATAATAAAGAGCTTTGAAAAGGACACGGAACACAGGATACCGATTTCAGAGAGCGGAGCAAATGCTGAGAGCTTCGTATTCGGTCTTGTTTTCTACCACCTTTGAGTCCGTACAGGAAATGGTGCGGCGTATGACTGCGTTAAAGTTTTGAGGGCACTTGTGCCGAACTTGGGTGGAACCACGAAGTATATTCGTCCCAATATTCTCTTAGAGAATATTGGGACTTTTTATTTTATGAATATTTTATAAAGCAAGGAGAATAACAATGATTAAGGTTGAATTAAAGGGTGGAGTAATCAAGGAATTTGACAGCGGCATTACTCCGGCGGAAATTGCAAAATCTATCGGTGCGGGATTATACAAATCCGTATGTTGTGCAAGAGTAAACGGAGATGTAGTTGATCTCAGAACCCCTCTTACAGACGACTGCAAGGTTGAATTGCTTACATTTGATGACCCCGACGGCAAAAAGACATTCTGGCATTCGGCGTCGCACGTCCTTGCACAGGCTGTAAAAAGACTGTATCCAAATGCAAAGTGCGCTATCGGCCCTGCAATAGACAACGGCTTTTATTATGATTTTGATGTTGAAAAGCCGTTTTCGACAGAAGACCTTGAAAAAATTAAGGCTGAAATGAAAAAAATCGTCAAGTCGGGCGTTGAAATAGAGCGTTTTGAGCTTTCTCCTCAGGAAGCTGAGCAAAAGCTTACCGAAATGAACGAGCCATATAAGGTAGAGCTGGTAAAGGAACATTCCGACAAGGGTGAAAACATCAGCTTCTATAAGCAGGACGATTTTACCGATTTGTGTGCAGGCCCTCATCTTTTAAGCGTTGCTCCCATCAAGGCGTTTGAGCTTACAAACTGCACGGGTGCATATTGGAGAGGCGACGCAAACAATGCTCAGCTTTGCCGAGTTTACGGTGTTGCATTTCCAAAAGCTTCTTTGCTTGAAGCACACCTGAAGATGCTTGAAGAAGCAAAAAGCCGTGACCACAATAAGCTCGGACGTGAGCTTGAACTGTTCACAACCGTTGATATAATCGGACAGGGACTCCCGATAATGCTTCCGAAGGGCGCAAGGATCATTCAGCTTTTACAGCGTTTTGTTGAGGACGAGGAACAGCGCCGCGGCTGGCTGCTTACCAAAACACCTTATATGGCAAAAAGCGACCTTTACAAAATCAGCGGACATTGGGATCACTATCAGGACGGTATGTTTATTTTGGGCGACCCCGAAAAGGATGATGAAGTGTTTGCACTTCGTCCGATGACCTGTCCGTTCCAGTATCAGGCTTACTTAAACCGTCAGCGTTCCTACCGAGATCTGCCGCTCAGATATAATGAAACATCTACGCTTTTCCGCAACGAAGCAAGCGGAGAGATGCACGGACTTATCCGTGTTCGTCAGTTCACAATTTCCGAAGGACACCTTATGTGCAGACCGGATCAGCTTGAACAGGAATTCAAAAGCTGTCTTGAGCTTGCAATATTTATGCTGAAAACTCTCGGCTTGTACGAGGACGTATCCTATCGTTTTTCAAAGTGGGATCCGAACGACCGCGAAAAGTACATCGGCACTCCCGAACAATGGGACGAGGCTCAGGGTATGATGGAAAAGATTCTTGGCCACCTTGAGATCCCGTACGCAGTCGGAGTCGGCGAGGCAGCGTTCTACGGACCTAAGCTCGATATTCAGATAAAAAATGTTTACGGCAAGGAAGATACGCTTATAACTATCCAGATAGACCAGATGCTTGCCGAAAAATTCGGTATGGAGTATGTTGATAAGGACGGCACAAAGAAAAATCCGTACATTATCCACAGAACTTCGATCGGTTGTTATGAAAGAACGCTTGCGCTTCTTATTGAAAAATATGCAGGTGCTTTCCCGATGTGGCTTGCGCCTACACAGGTAAAGCTGCTTCCTGTTGCAGACAGGCATCTTGAATATGTAAACGAAATCAAAAAAGCCCTTGACGCAAAGGGAATGAGGGTTGAAATAGACAGCAGAAGTGAGAAAATCGGTTACAAGATTCGTGAAGCTCAGCTTGAAAAAGTACCGTATATGTTTATCATAGGAGATAAGGATATTGAGGCGGGCACGGTATCCGTTCGCCACAGAAAAGAGGGCGATCTCGGCGCAATGAAGCTTGAAGACTTTATCGCAATGGCTGTTGAGGAGATTGAAACCAAAGCAATAAAATAGGCAGGTGAAATATGTCCTATTGGAGCAAAGACTACGATAAACAAAGCTACAAGGACTCAAAAAGACGCCGCCGTCAGGCGTTAAGGGCGCAGCAGACGGGCAGAATTGTGCCTATCGGCAGACGTAAAAAAAGGCTTATAGCAATTTCCCTTATTTCGGCGACAGTGCTGTTGCTTGCGATTTTGCTGTGCGTATTTGTGATAAACAAAAGCACCGAAAATCAAGGTCAATCACAGGAACAGCTATCCCAAAGTGAGGAGTTGCTCAGAATAGTTAATAAGCAAAAACCGCTTGACAGCGATTATGTCCCCGAGCTTGTCGATTTTCACGGCGTAAAAGTCAACACGATAATGCTCGACAGTCTTAAAGCAATGACTGATGACGCAAAAGCTCAGGGGATAGAGCTTAATGTTGATTCGGCTTATATTCCGTATGATGAGCAGGATAAGCTTTATACGGCAACGCTGAATGAATTGCTGGCAAACCCTGAATATACCCGTGTAAGGGCAGAGGCGGCGGCTCAAAAGCTTGTGCCTCAGGCTGGGTGCTCCGAATCACAAACAGGGCTTTTGATAAGCTTTAAGCTGTCCGATGAGCGCACGACAGCCTATATTGAACGCAACTGCGTACAGTACGGCTTTATACTTCGCTATCCCGAGGACAAGGAGGATATTACTCATCTTTCCTATAATAAGACGCTTTATCGCTATGTGGGAAAGGAAAAGTCGGTAAAAATGCGCTCATATAATATGTGCCTTGAGGAATATGCCGATTATGTTGCTTATGAATAAAACTATCGTTTCAAAAAATAAGTAAAATTTAAAAAAAAGGCTTGCAATTTGTAAACTGATGTAGTATAATTACTCTGTTAATTGTGCAAAGCAGGTAGGTGAAAACAATGAAAGAGAATATACATCCTAAGTATGAACAGACCACAATCACTTGTGCTTGCGGTAATGTTATTGAAACAGGTTCAACTAAAAAGGACATTCGTGTTGAAATTTGCTCAAAGTGTCACCCATTCTTTACAGGAAAGCAGAAATTGGTTGATACAGGCGGACGTGTTGACAGATTTAAAAAGCGTTTCAATATGGATAAATAATTTTATATGCAAATCATTAAGGCGGCACGTTAGTGTCGCCTTGTTTACTCTGTAGAGGCTGCTATGACCAAAGACTATAAAACCGCCGAATGTTCCGCAAGGGATGAATTCGTTGAAAAGCGTTCACGATTTATCGGATATTGTACGCCGGTAAAGAACGAGCAGGAGGCGCTCGATTTTATAAATAAAAAGCGAAGCGAGCATTGGAACGCCACCCATAACGTATATGCCTATTCGCTCAGAGAGGGAAGCATAAAACGTTACAGTGATGACGGAGAACCGTCGGGAACTGCCGGAATGCCGGTGCTTGACGTTATAGTAAAAAACGAAATTTTTGATGTGTGCATTGTTGTAACCCGTTACTTTGGAGGAGTTTTGCTCGGAACGGGCGGACTTGTGCGAGCTTATTCAAAGGGTGCAAAAATTGCGCTTGACGCCGCAAATATAGTGCTTATGCAGAACTGTCTGATTTGCGGTCTGCGCTGTACATACAATCAATACGGAAAGGTTTCGTCGATTATTGCCGAAACGGGCGGGAAAATCGACGATACGGTGTATGAAACCGATGTTGCTTTGAGTTTTCATATAAAGCCCGAGCTTTTTGACCCTTTGAACAAACAGCTTGCAAACGCAACCTCGGGTGAGGTGCAGGCTGAGCAGAGCGGCGAAAAATATTTTATGACCGATGCAAAATAATTCTGACGCATTGCTTTTACATAAATGTTGAAACAGAACAATTTTCAAGCCGGGTTCACCCGAAAAATCACCTGAAAACAAAAATTTTTAAATAAAAAGAGGAATAATAAAAATTTTTTCGTAAAAATATAATAGGCACACGAAAAAAGCCAAAGAAAGGAGGGGTAAAATGCCGTTCCCTGAAAGTTTTTTGCAGGAACTGAAATTGAGAAATGATATTACGGAAATCGTTTCATCATATGTAAATCTCAAACGCAGGGGAAGAAATATGGTCGGACTTTGTCCGTTCCACGGTGAAAAAACCCCTTCTTTTAACGTATATACCGAAAACGGCTCGTTCTATTGCTTTGGCTGCGGAGTCGGCGGCGATGTAATAACTTTCATTATGAAGATAGAAAATCTTGATTACGTTGACGCCGTAAAATTTCTTGCCCAGCGTGCAGGACTTGAAATACCGGAAAATACCTATGACGACAGCCTGAGCAAGCTCAGAAAACGTGTTTTTGAAGCAAACCGTGAAGCCGCAAGATTTTATTACGATACACTCAACTCGCCGATTGGCAGGATGGGACTTGATTATTTTCATTCCCGTGCGCTTACCGACAGGACGATTCGCCATTTCGGACTCGGATTTTCGGACGACAAACATACCTCATTATGCAGACATCTTAAATCAAAGGGCTTTTCCGAAAACGAAATAGTCGCCGCAAATCTTGCGTTTGCGAGCAAAAGAGGAAAGGGAATATACGACAGATTTTCAAACCGGGTTATGTTTCCGATAATTGACCTGAGAGGCAATGTTATTGCATTCGGCGGAAGAATTTTGACTGATGAAAAGCCAAAGTATCTCAACACCTCCGACACTCCCGTGTTTAAAAAAAGCGCAAATCTTTTTTCGCTTAACAACGCCAAAAATTCGGGAAGCCGAACCTTGATTCTCTGCGAGGGCTATATGGACGTTATCGCCGTGAATCAGGCGGGAATAACCAACGCCGTAGCAACCTTGGGTACGGCGCTGACTTCCGAACAGGCTGTGCTGATGAAACGGTATGCAGACGAAGTTGTGATATGCTACGACTCCGATGAGGCAGGTCAGAAAGCTACCGCAAGAGCTATCCCGATTTTGCGTAATGCGGGGCTTCTTGTCAGAGTTCTGACTGTTCCAAACGGCAAGGACCCCGATGAATTTATAAGGTCAAAGGGAGCGGACGGACCTGCGGCATTTAAAGCGGCAATCGAAAAGAGCGGAAATGATGTTGAATATCGTTTGCAAAAGCTCAAACAAAGCTATAATCTTGAAACCTCGGACGGCAAGGTGGGCTACCTTGAAGCCGCCGCAAAGATTATTGCGGAAATATCAAGTCCGATAGAACGTGATGTTTACACTTCAAAGATATGCTCGGAATACGGCATTGAAAAAACCGCCTTTGCAAGCCAAATAAATGCAGCCGCAAGGCGCACAAGGCGTGAATATCGGAGCAAAGAGCAGAGAAAAATAAGAACCGAGCTGAGCGGCAGGGCAGATAAAATCGACACGGATCACTACAAACAGCCCCGCTCATCATCGGCAGAGGAATCCCTCGTTGCCTTTCTTGTTAAAAATCCGGATTCGGCTGAATATATTGCAAAAAATGTCAAAGCCGAACAGTTCAAAAATGCGCTGATGAAGCAGTATTATCAATATTTTCTCAGTCGTATTCAAAGCGGGCTTTCACCGCTGACAAACGCAGCGGCGGATTTTTCGGGCGACGAGGTGTCAAAGCTTTATCAAATTCTTTCAAAACATTCGGCGATAGCCTCAACGGGGCAGGCGCTTAATGAATATATAAACGTAATAAACGAGGAAAGCCAAAAGCTTTCAAACGAGGACATAGCCTCAATGACGGGCGACGACCTTAACGAATATGTAAAAAAACTCAGGGATAACAAAAAGTAAGACGCTTATAATAAGGAAAGGAATGTGTTTTATGGCTGTACAGCAGGACAAAAAAACAGTAGTAAAGGAACTTATCGAGCTTGGCAAGCAAAAGGGAAAGCTCACAAATCAGGATATTCTCGACGCAATCGGAGAGCTTGATTTTGAACCCGAAAAGCTTGAAAAGCTTTATGATTCCATTGAAGCTCAGGGAATCGAGATAGTTGAGGATATGGACGACATAAAGATCGACGATATCGATCTTGAATTAAGCGGAAAAGGTTCAGACAACGTATTGCAGTCGGGAGAACAGAATATCGCCATAGATGACCCGGTAAAGGTTTATCTAAAAGAAATCGGTCGTGTTCCGCTTCTTACCTCGGAAGAAGAAATAGAGCTTGCCATCAGAATTGCCGACGGTGACGTTGCCGCAAAACAACGTCTCTCGGAGGCAAACCTGCGTCTTGTGGTAAGTATTGCAAAGCGTTATCTCGGTAGGGGAATGCAGTTTCTCGACCTTATTCAGGAGGGCAACCTCGGTCTTATCAAGGCGGTTGAAAAGTTCGACTACACAAAGGGCTTTAAATTTTCAACCTATGCGACCTGGTGGATAAGACAGGCTATAACCCGTGCTATTGCCGACCAGGCTCGTACAATACGAATCCCTGTTCATATGGTAGAAACTATTAATAAAGTTAAAAAGGTGCAAAGCCAGCTCCTTCACCAAAACGGTCACGAACCGTCTGCCGATGAAATAGCCGAAGAACTTGATATGCCGGTTGACAAGGTGCGTGAGATAATGCGTGTTGCTCAGGAACCCGTGTCGCTTGAAACTCCTATCGGCGAAGAAGAGGACAGCCATCTCGGCGACTTTATCCCCGATAACGACGCTCCTGCGCCTGCCGATGCCGCATCACATACTATGCTAAGAGAACAGCTTTCCGATGTGCTTTCAACTCTTACTCCGAGAGAAGAAAAGGTACTCAGGCTTCGTTTCGGTCTTGAGGACGGCCGAAGCCGCACCCTTGAAGAGGTGGGCAAGGAATTCAACGTAACCCGTGAACGTATCCGTCAGATCGAGGCAAAGGCGCTCAGAAAGCTGCGCCATCCGTCAAGAAGCAGAAAATTAAAAGATTATCTTGATTATTAAACTATTATTCTGATTTAGAATTATGATTACTTTTGAAGAATGTGCCGAAATGCTTGACGAAATTGCAGATTCAATGCCGTTTGAGCTTTATCGTGACCTAAACGGCGGAATATCGCTTTTGCCTCAGCAAAAAATACATCCAAAAGCTCTGCACAATGATTTGTTCATTTTGGGTGAGTACATACGCAATTCGCTTGGCAATGCCATAGTGTTTTACTATGGCTCAATCAGTCGAGTTTACGGGCAACTGTCAAAGGAAGAATTGTATAAACAGCTTGTACGCATACTTCACCACGAAGTAAGGCATCACAATGAATATCTTGCAGGCTGTGATGACCTATGCGTTTATGACAAAGAGCAAATCGACAGGTATCTTGAAGAAAACGGTCGATAAAAACGGTTTTATTTCGGAATGCCCCCCGCTACCTAAGTAGCGGGGGCATCTGCGCTGAATGCAACAATTCCTTTTATGCACGGTTATCTGATTTTAAGGATTTGTCCCGGATATATGATGTTAGGATTGCTCAGCATATTCATACTGATAAGCTGAGCTACCGTTGTATTGTATCTTTGTGCTATGCTCCGAATATTATCGCCGGGGCGGACAACGTAATACTCTCCTGCCGACGAGCCTGCGGGGATTGTAAGCACCTGACCTATACGAAGATCGGACGGATTGCTTATATTGTTGAATGTCAAAATATCCTGAACGGTAGTGTTAAAAAACTGTGCGATCGCATACAACGTATTGCCGGGTCGGACAGTATATTGTATAAGTTCCATTTTTGCCCTCCTTAATGTTTGTATTATAATATATGTTGAATGTAAAAAAATGACACATAATAGATTTTCTGTGTTTGGCAATTTGCACATAAAACAGCAAAAATTTTCTACACGGCAAAATATTCAATATAATTGATAATTCTAATCAGGAATTAAAATCAAAGCGGTTTTATGTTAAAATTAATAAAAACAGTTAAATGGATATTTTTGTACATTTTATACAAATATATATTTTTCGCATAATGATTATGTGATATTGATATAAATATTGATATAATATCGGGAGGCATTATTTTGCTTTTCAAAAAAATACTATCGGCAGTTTTGACTGCGGTTATGATTACAGGAGCAGGTATGTTGGACGTAAATTCAGCAGAAAAGACCGATTATCAGGAATATGCCAAGGAGCTTGATGAATTTGCCTATTCGGGCAATGATTTAGGCGCAGTTTACAAAGAGGATGCCACAAGCTTTAAGGTGTGGGCGCCAAAGGCGTCAAGCGTAAAGGTAAATATATTTGAACACGGAAGCGACGATGAGGGCGATCCCGGTTCGATTGAAACCAAACCGCTTTCGCTTAACAAGAAAACAGGTGTATGGTCTGTTTCGCTCGAGGGCGACTACCTTGGAAAATACTACACCTATTCTGTTAAATACGGCGATGAGGTGAAAGAAACCGCAGATGTCTATGCAAAGGCCTGCGGTGTAAACGGCAAGAGAAGTATGGTAGTTGATCTGAGCCTTACAAATCCCGATAACTGGGATAACGACAAGCACGTTCTCGTTTCAAATCAGACAAACGCCTCGGTATGGGAGGTTTCGGTGGCTGATTTTTCTTCGTCAACGTCGAGCGGTGTAAGCGAAAAGCATCGCGGCAAGTTTCTTGCATTTACCGAATCGGGTACAACTCTCAACGGTGTTGAGGGCAACACATCGACCTGCGTGGATTATCTTAAAAATCTCGGTGTAAAGTACGTTCAGATTATGCCGTTTTATGACTTTGGCTCAGTTGATGAAAGCAAGGATATTATGGAGCAGTATAATTGGGGCTACGATCCCGTTAACTATAACTGCCCCGAAGGTTCATATTCAACAGATCCGTATAACGGCGCTGTTCGCATAAAAGAATGTAAGCAAATGATTCAGGCACTCCATAACGCAGGTATAGGCGTAATTATGGATGTTGTGTATAACCACACCTATTCAACGGATTCCGTGTTCCAAAACACCGTGCCGAATTACTATTATCGTATGAACGAGGACGGAACCTTTTCAAACGGTTCCGGCTGCAGCAACGATACCGCCTCCGAGCATCTTATGTTCCGCAAATATATGATAGATTCCGTGACCTATTGGGCAAAGGAATATCATATTGACGGCTTCCGTTTTGACCTTATGGGGCTTCACGATATAAAGACGATGAACGATATACGCTCGGCTCTTGACAATCTGTATGAGGACGGCAGTGGCAAAAAGATAATTATGTACGGCGAAGCCTGGAATATGGAGACCAACTGTGACAGCGGAACAGAGCTTGCAAATCAGAACAACCTCAAAAAGCTTGACAGCAGAATCGGTGCTTTTGACGATGCTATTCGCGACGCAATCAAGGGCAGTACGTCAGGCTCGGACAAGGGCTTTGTACAGAGCGGTTCAGGCAGGGCGGCTCTTAAGGTGGGCATAGCAGGTCAGTCAAACTCGACTTCAGGCTGGGCAAACGCACCGTCGCAGTGTGTGACATATGCTTCGTGTCACGATAACCTCTGCCTTTATGATAAGCTTGTGGATTCCGTTTACGGTAATGACGAATACCGCAAAAGGCATGAAGATCTTATTGCTATGAACAAGCTTTCCGCTGCGATTGTAATAACATCACAGGGTATACCGTTTATGCTTGCGGGCGAAGAATTTGCACGCAGTAAGGACGGCGACGAAAACTCTTATGCTTCAAGCAGAGAAGAAAATATGCTTGACTGGTCAAGCCTTGATAATTACAGCGACCTTGTTGAATATTACAGGGGGCTTTATAAAATACGCAGCAGCTTTGCGGCACTTTCGGACAGTACCGCAATGACCGCAAACAATATAACATCAATCGAAAATCCGCCCTCAGGCGTTACGGGCTATATCATCAACAATACCGAAAGCGGAAAATGGAACAAGATGTGTATGATTTTCAACGGCGGCGATAAGGAACAGAATGTTTCCGTTGACGGCGAATGGATTATACTTGCCAACGACGAGACCGCAGGACTTCGCAATCTCGGTGCTGCGTCCGGCAACGTAAGCATTCCCGCACATTCTGCGGTTATAATGACCGATAAGGACGGCTACAACACAGCGGGAATATCGGACAGCGAGGGTATTGTCATAGTGAAGTATTATGACGACAAATCGGGTGAGCTTGTACGCACTCAGGCTGTTTCGGGTGCATTGGGTTCTTCGTTTGACATAAAGGGGCTTGCAAGCTTGCTTAGTTATGATGTAAAGTCGTCAAGCGGCGATACTAAGGGCAACTTTACAGACAGCGTTATGCATGCTCGGGTCAATGTTGAGGAATACGACGGAACTTTGTCGAATGTAGTGTTCAAATTTGTAGACGATACAAACGGCGAAGAGCTTGCAGATTCATACCAAGTGCGTAACAGGGAGGGACAGCAGTACTTTACTCCCGAAATTCCGACAATAGAGGGTTATTCGCTTGTACTTGATTCGCTTCCCGAAAACGGCGCAGGCAAGGTCAAGAGCAGTGATACGGAAGTTTTGTATAAATACACAAGAGTAACAGGCGATACCGACGCTTCGGTCTGCAAGGTCAATGCCGTTTATATGGCTGACGACGGCAAGATAATCGAAACCAAAACTCTGACGGGTGAAGAGGGAGAGGAATATGACATTCCTCAAAACGAATATGAGGATATGAATCTTGTAGAGCTGCCCAAAAACATTTCGGGCAGGTTTACAAAGGACGAAATCAATGTTCTGCTTTGTTATTCAACCCAGCCCGATCCGCTTGCAGGAGTGCTTGTATACATATATATAGGCGCAGGAGTTATACTTGCTTTGTGTGCTGTATCTGCAATATATACTTATAATAAAAGGAAAAAATATTATATGGATACGCTTGAGATCGTTGGCGAAAAAAACGACGATCAACAAAACTAAGGTAGTTATTTCCGTTATGGAAAAATTATATTATATTTATAGGAGGAATTTCTATGAGAGCTACAAAGAAAATCATTTCCGCTGTTCTCGCTTTTTGTATGCTTGCCTCAACAGGCATCATATCAAGCTTTGCAGCTACCGATGATACCGAATCGGTAGGCGCTGATACAGCATATTCAAAAGCTTCGCAGGAAATTGATGACGAATACGCCTATAACGGCGATGATCTCGGTGTAACCTATACCAAGGATTCAACAACTTTTAAGGTATGGTCACCGACAGCAACAGATGTAAAGCTGAACATATTCACTACGGGCAGTGACAGTGAACCCGGCAGCGCTAAGGTTGGTAAATATACTTTGGAAAAACTCCTCGACAACGGTGAGTGGACAGGTGTTTGGACGATAACTCTTGTTGGTAACTGGAAGGATTACTACTACACTTACTCAATCACAACAACAAATGTAACAGGAATGGGTTCCGATAACACAAAGACCTATGAAACACAGGACGTTTATTCAAGGGCTGTAGGTGTAAACGGAAATCGTTCGATGATCGTTGATTTAAACGAAACCAATCCGGACGGATGGGGTAGCGACAGCCATGTTTTGCTTGACAAATCAACATCTTCGCAGGTTTATGAGCTTCACATTAAGGACTTTTCATATGACACCGATTCAGGTGTAAGTTCCGAAAATAGAGGTAAATATCTTGCATTTACCGAGACAGGCACAACTCTCAAAAATGAGGGCGAGCTGTCAACCTGTATCGACTATTTAAAGGATCTCGGCGTTACAACCGTACAGCTGAACCCGTTCTATGATTTCCAGTCGATTGATGAAACACGCGGTGACGATCAGTTTAACTGGGGCTATGATCCTCAGAACTACAATGTTCCCGAAGGTTCATATTCTTCTGATCCGTATAACGGTAAAGTAAGAATCAAAGAATGTAAGGAAATGATAAAGGCTCTCCACGACGCAGGTATTTCCGTAGTTATGGACGTTGTTTACAACCACACATTTTCGACAGATTCCTGCTTCCAGAAAACCGTGCCTGATTATTATTACAGAATGCTCACAACCGGAGCATTTTCAGACGGTTCGGGCTGCGGCAACGAGTGTGCAACCGAACGTGCAATGTACAGAAATTTCGTTATTCAGTCGGTTCTTTATTGGGCAAACGAATATCATATCGACGGCTTCCGTTTTGACCTTATGGGACTTATGGATGTTGAAACAATGAATATGATAAGAGAAGCTCTTGATCAGGTTGACACAAGAATCACAACCTGGGGCGAAGGCTGGACAGGCGGCACATCAAATTATCCTAAAACTACCTGCACAGGTCAGCCCTTCTATCAGGCAATTCAGAAGAATTCCGACAAACTCAGCCCAAGGATTGCTTTCTTTAACGACTCCTATCGTGACGGAATCAAGGGCAGCGTATTTGAAAGCGCAGACACAGGCTTTATTCAGGGCAACAAAAGTTCAGCAAGTGCTATTCGCTATGGTGCAAAAGCAAACACAAAGAAGTATAACTGGCTGGCTCAGGCTCCGTCGCAGTGCGTAACTTATGCGGCTTGCCACGACAACGCAACTCTTTATGATAAGATCATCTGTTCTACAGATCTTGCCAATTATGGTGAAAGATCCGAAGAAGCCGTACAGATGAATAAGATGGCAGGTACGATGATTAATGCTGCTCAGGGTATTACATTTATGCTTGCAGGCGAAGAAATGTGCCGCTCAAAGAACGGTGACACAAACAGCTACAAGTCATCGCCGTCAATCAATATGATAAAATGGCAGAATATTGTAGATTACGCAGACGTTGTTTCGTACTACAAGGGCATGATGCAGATTAAAAATGCGTTTACACCGCTTACAAGTACGGATAATACATATTTCGATAACTTTACGTTTACAGGCGCAAGAATGACAGAAAAGACAAATCAGGTCGGATATGTTATTCAGAACGACAAAGCAGGCGAATGGAACACAATGGCTGTTATGTACAACAGCGCAGCAGAGGCTGCCGACATAACACTTCCCGCATCAACTACAGTTAACGATTGGGTAATTATTGCTAACGGCGATATTGCAGGTCTTGATTCACTCGGCGAGGTTTCCGGAACAACATTTAACATTCCTGCACACTCATCTGTAATCGCAGTTGATAAGGCGAGCTTTGAAGCCGCAGCGCTGCAGTCGGATACGGGCAAAGTTGTTGTAAACTATGTTTACGAAAAGAACAATAAACCTCTTAAAAACTCTCTTACTCTCCAGGGCAAGGTAGGTACAAACTATCAGACTCCCGCAGGTGCCGGAATTTCCGACATCTATGTTCTTGACAAGGTAGAGGGCAATGAAAGGGGTCAGTATACGACAGAAACTCAGACCGTAACCTACTATTACAGCGACTATATTCCCGAATCTATCCTTAACGCAGATTTCAACGGCGACGGCAAGGTTGACATCAACGATGTAACAGTAATGCAGAAATATATTTCAGGTATGATTACATTGAGTGATGAGCTTGTTGCCAAGCTTGACCTTAACTATGACGGCGGAAAGAATATAAACGATGCAACAATGCTTCAGAAGCACCTTTCAGGCTATGCTGTTTCAAAGGGTACGGTAGAGGTAAATTATTTCTACTTTACCGATTCGGAAGATAGGGTAGAAATAACTCCTTCTCAGACTATCACCGGAAGAGTAGGTACTGATTACAGCACAAGCGAATTCCGAGTAGTCGGATATGCGGTTGACAAGGATAATTTGCCTAAGAACGCAAGCGGTAAGATCTCTTACGGCAGCCCTGTTGTGGTAAATTATCTGTACACCTCGTCAAGCCCTGACATCAAGCTCCATGTTAAGCACAACGGTTCTGAAACATGGCCACCGTATCTCTGGATTTGGGGCTCTGACCTCAGCGGCAAGGATGAGGGCAACTATTCCGGTGGTACTTGGCCGGGAGTTGGTCTTGAAAACCCGGATTCAAACGGTTGGTATGACTACGGCTTTACATATCAAGGCGCAGGTACATACAATGTAATCGCATCGAATAATGCTACAAATCAGACCGTGGATTACAAGGGGCTTGTAGATAACGAATTGTGGATAGTAATTAAAGACGAATTGGTAATGTCAGGCGTTTATCTGGACATTTACACTGAAAACCCGGATAATAATCCCGATGCTCCTATGGCTCAGTATTATATTCCCTGATTGATACAACTTAATCAAAACAACAGCCCTGCCGCAAGGCAGGGCTTGTTTTTTAGGCTCTATGCCAATATTTGCGGTAAATGCAATCAAACTTTTTACTTATTTGTGTTTAAAAATACTGAGTTATAATTTTTACAGCAAAAATATCTGTTCGTTTTCTTGACAACAAAAAATTATACATTATGACCAAACTAATTTCAGTATTAGAACCAAAAATTCTTAAAAAAAATAACAAATAACCTATTGAAAACACAAACTATTAATGATATAATAAAACAAACATAGTGGGTAGAAGTATGTTTTGCAGTGGGATTTCAGCTTGTGTTTTGTTCCTATACATTTAAATAATCAGTATTAAATGTTATGGTATGCACTCAATGCTGATTTTCACCGTTGGTCAGGCGGTAAAAGCTGTTTCGGTAAGATTTTTGTTACCTAAATCTATGTTTATCCGCTAATCTTTTAATTTAATAATATTATAGGAGGAAAATATGAAAACTTCAATCAAACGATTATCAAAACGAACTCTTTCAATCGTTCTTGCTGTTATGATGCTGATTACTACGCTTACCATAGGCGTTGTCAACACCAATGCAGCATTTACCGATGATAAGAGTGTGGGGGCATCAACAGTTACAGTTTACTTTGTTCCTGGAATAGACTCTGTAGTCAGTAGCTATTTTGATGATGACGGCAAGATTAAATCCGATTATACTTTGAAAGCAAATTACAACAAAAAGGGTGACGGTCAATCGTGGTCTTCTGCCGAGATGACCTTGGATACAAACGGAACTTATAGCAATAAAGCTATCTATAAATGTGATTTGCAAGAGGATTATGGTGGTTTAGGTAGACTGCAATTCCAAATTTATCAAGGTGGCGCTTTTCAAACTCAACACGAGGTTATTAGCAGTTGGACTACTGATGATAATTTTAGCGGTAAACTGTATAATGGTTCTTCTTGGGTAACGTTAGAATATGATTTAACCGACACAAAATACAACGTAACGGTGGCTTCTGCTAACCCTGAAATGGGTACGGTTTCTCCTGCAACCGTTCAAGCAGGTGAAACAACCAACCCTACAATTACAGCAACGCCGAATGCAGGCTTTGATTTTAGCGGTTGGGCTGTAACAGGCGGTGCAAGCGTTGCAGACGCAAATTCCGCAACCACAACCGTTTCTGCAACAGCAGAGGGTACTGTAACAGCAAGCTTTGTTGCAAAACAGACCTATGGTATAACTGTTAATTCCGCTGACGGCGGTTCGGTTGCTTCTGATAAGGACTCTACATATCAGGGTGATACCGTTACCTTAACAGCTTCGCCTGACAGTGGCAAAAGCCTGACGAATTTGGCTGTTAAAGACGCTGACAATCATGATGTAGCAACAACTAAAGTGTCTGACACAACATACACCTTTGTTATGCCTTCATCTGCTGTTACCGTAACTCCGACATTTGCAGTATTCAATTCTGATTATTATATTAAAGGTAACAAGGAATTGACCGGCGTCGATGGTTGGGGCTCTTCTGATGCCAATAATATGAAACCAAACGGTGACGGAACTTATTCTGTTACGTTTAAGGATATTTCAAGCGGTACTTATAAATTTAAGCCGTGGAAAGATAACGGCGGAGATGGTGAATGGTACCATTATAATGAAGCCTCTACAATAACCGAAGGCTTTACACTTACTAACGACGGCGAAGCAAACTACCAGTTCACGATTAGTGGCGACGAATTATATGACGTTACAATAACATTTAATCCTAATAATTCAACGGTTGATGTCGATATTGTACCTTCGGATCCGACATTGTATACAATTACATTGAGCGACGAAGAAAGCGAGCACAAAACAGCTCCCGCTACGGTAAGCGCCGATTCCTCACTGAGCGGAAAGACGATTACTGTAACCACTTCCCCTGCGACGGGTTACAAGGCAAATGTTACTGTAACAAATGATACAACAGGCAATGAAATAACAGTGACCGACAATAAGTTTAAGATGCCGGGTTCAAATGTTACGGTAGCTGTTACTTATACCGAGGGTACCGAAATGTCAGATATGTACCTTGTGTATAACACTGAGGATAATAATATTCCTTCATCTTTAACAAATAGTACAAAGGTTTATAGAAACGGTAATTACATATATGCAGATCTACCTGACGATGTTGTTAAAAAAGGATTAATAAGCTACTTTGCTCTGTCAAGTACTACAAGCTGGAGTGATATGTACTGGAAAGGTAATGGTAATCTCAATGTTTTTACTGACGAAAGTTATACACAGTATGTATCTGCAGTAAAGCAACACTACGGATTAGATAGTATTAATTATTACTTTGGTAAGCTCAACGTTAAGTCCGATAAGGTTGACGGTATCAAAATTAAACTCGGAGAACTTGGTGAGGATGGTAATGTTAAAGACCCGAATTATGAAGTTATTCCGATAATCAGTTCAACACCGTCAACTAAAGTTGATATTATTGCAAAAGACGGTACTTTAAGAATACAGGACTCAAAGAACTATCAAAAATATGCCGATATGGCTGATACAACATTTGTATCGGGTTACACCGGAACTCCCGAACAGAAAACATATTATGAATCTGCAAGCGCAACTGTCGGCAGTACCGTTACTATTACAACTACGGTACAAGAGGCATACCGCGATAAATACTATGTTCGTGGATTTGTTGTAAACGGTCAGACTTACAGCGTAAATACTTCTGCAAGTCCTGACGGAGTTTATACGCTTACGCTTCCTATAACTGAGGATATGGGCGGTGAAACATTAGAGGTCACACCTGTTTACTTCTACGCTGACAATAACGACACTATCACATTCTATGTTAAAGGCTTTAACGATAAGGTAGCTAAGCTTTGGGGCAATACGGTTGCCGCACACTTCTGGTACAAAGACGGCAGCGAAATATCACTGCCAACAGCAGATGATAAGAATGCGCTCGGCGGTTATCCCGGACAGCCGCTCCTCAATGAAGGCGGTTTCTACTACGTTCAGGTTCCAAAGCACCTTAACGGTGATACAGCCAAGCCGGTTATCGGTGTTACATTGAACAACTATGTTTGGGATGACATTCACGGCGGACTTGTTAGCGGCGGTACAGGAAACAACTGCCAGACATACGACTTTAAGGACTTTGTAAAACTTTCCGAGCTTACAGGCGCTGACGCTGTTGATAACATCATCTTTGAATTCAAATATAGAGACATTGTAGAAAACAGAACCTTAAGTGCAGTTCCGACATCTACATCAACAGATGTTTACAAAAACGGTTGGGAAGACCTGACAGATTACTACAGCCGTAAGGTTGACATCTACGGAAACCTTGTAACAGATGAAACTCTTTCTCCTGTTTATGTAGTATCAAAGGGTTACCAGTCAGGTACAACCGAGGTTCCTAGTGCTACATACGGTGCATATGCAACATCGTGGACGGTATATCAGGGCGGCAGTAAGGTATTTACATCTAACTGCGCCGCACTGATTAACGCTTCGTCACAGAACGAGTCGCTTGTTGGTCACCCGACATATATCACATATGAAAAATCAATTTTTGACGGCAACGATAAGGGTAACCGTTCCGACGGTCGCTGGTACTATTCCAGAAAAGGCGATAATATTGAAGCAAATGTAATTATCCAGTATTCCGATACTAAAAACGGAACATATGTAACCGATAATTTTGCTACAGATTCAAATATCGGTACTGCAACAGGAACATCTGCTTACTTTACAGACGATGGTTATTACGGAAAGACCACAGAGTCTGCACTGATTGATGAGTCTGATTACTTCAACTTTAAAGCTGAAACCGATGCAGACGGTCATTATACATTCCTTGGTTGGTATCAGCTTAACAGTGACGGTGAGATGACGCTGTTCTCAACAGATCCGGCAGCTAAATCGCCTAAGGCAGGTAATGCAACATTCGTTGCAAGATTCTATAAGACGCCTACCGGTTCACTCCCAATCAGTCATAAGCTTTATTCAACGGCTCCTGTTATTCCAGGAATGCCTGAAGTAATGGGCGGTCAGGGTGCTTGTAAAGTTAAGGTTGAAATTCTTGGTCCAAGCGATAATGTAATCATGACATATGATGAAACCCCAGGTTCTATCACAATTCCCAAAACATATATTATTGCAAACAGCCAAAACAAGCTGAAAATTACTCTTACTTCAACTCCTGCAGGTGTTAATACATTCTATAGTACATATAGAGCCAAAGACAATTCTTATGTAACCGTTTCGGATGCATCCGCTGTCGGTTCAACATCAACGGTTACAACGGTTCGTACTGTTGCCATTAACACTTTGTTTGACGATGACGGTAATCTTGTAGCTAAGTCACTGAACTATTACTCTGATTATGAACCGCAGACTAAGAATTATAAGATAACCTTCAATTACACAGATCGTTTTGGTACTCCGCAAATCTATGTTGTTAAGGGTACTTTATCCGAAAGCTACATCATAACTAACGGCGACGCAGCCCTTTCAAAAGACTTTGTTATGAAGAAAGCGCCTTATGAAGATAACTTCGGTGAAACAATCATATGGGACGGCGATCATATAACTTATGGCACAAGCGGAGACACTCTTACAGCAAATGTCAATTCAATTCCGACAGGTCAAGATGTTCATCTTAATTATCAGCTAAATCCTGATGTTCCATTTGAAACTCTTACCTTAAAATACGGTGACCTTGCAGTTAAGAAAGATGCTGACGGAAAATATGAGACAACACCAAAAGGCAATTATTATTACTTGGTAGAAGCTGATGAATCTTATGACGGTAAGGAATTCAGTTATTGGAACATCTTCTCCGATTCAAATGAGAGTGATCTTGTAGCTAAGTGCTATTCAAGAAAGTTTAATTATGTTCTTTACAAGGATTACTATATTGTGCCTGTATTTGATGGACATAAGTCGGTTACAGAAGATGGCACCTACACAACCATTCAGTTGCTTGAATATTCAAGAAACCAGTGGACAGATGCAGAGGGTGTTAAAACCTCTCAGACCGACCGACTCTATGCTGACTTCCAGTTATCATTCAATAAGAACGGAACTCTTATCAAAGATGCAGCTGATGTAAGATCCTGCGGAATCGTATTTGAGGTAGGAACTAAGCTTAATGTGGACTCGGCAAGCGCATTTAAAGATAATCCCGAAAACTTTACATTTGAAACTAATACAGAAGCGTTGAAGCAATCAATATTGGCCGGCGACAAGCAGTCAGCTGAGGGAAGAAATCTTCTTAAAACCGTTATTGATCCAGAATCTCTTTCAAATAAAAACAGAATAGAGTTCTATAAGGGATTTGCAAATGCTAAATATAATTCGGAAACTGATACATATAACTATACTAATGCAATGTATTTAATGAAAGCATATTCATATATGATTGATATAGACGGAAATGTTACTCTGAGTGCTCCTGTTTATGTCAACTTCTATGATATCGCATCAATGCAGTACACTGTTTCTTAAGGGAGGAATAACAATGAAGAAACCATATATATCTCCTGAGTTAGATGTCACTAAAATCAATTTAAGCGAACTGATGACTAATATTGATATCAGTAATCCTGAGGAAACAAGGCAATCAGGTGAATTTGAAAGCGGCGAAGATATCGGCGGATAATTTACAAATTCTTGGGGCGGCTGCTTAAAAAGTAGTTGCCCCTTCCTGTTTACGGAGGACTATTATGACTAAAGTATTAAAAAAATTGTTAGTTGCGGCATTTTCGCTTTGCTTTATTGTTACTACAATAATTGCAGTTAACGCTGATTCATATTTAATGTCTGATGGATTTTCATATCTTGCAAATAATCAAATGGCTACAATTTACGGATATGACAACAGAAACTCAGATGTTGTTATACCAAGGCAGCTCGGAAGTAATTATACATATAAGATCGCTAATTATGCTTTTCTTAACAATACAAATATGAGTTCATTGTCATTTGATAACTCTGATTTTCTTACTGAAATAGGTGACAGTGCATTTGCCGGTTGTACAAATATAACCGACCTGGTTTTACCTGTTTCAATAAAAAAACTGAATTTCGGTTGTTTCCAAAATTGCACATCGCTTATGGATCTGACGATTTATGCAAGTATCAATACTATACCGAATCAGGCTTTTTATAATTGCACTGCGTTAAACAATGTAAACATTCATAACAATATTACCACTATCGGTAATTTTGCGTTTGCAAATTGCACATCTCTGAAAAAGATAGTTTTGTCTAAAAATGTGACGTCTATTGCGGCAACTGCTTTTAAAAACGATACCGATTTAACAATTTATTGCTACAAAAATTCATATGCTCATAATTATGCAATAACAAACGGCATTTCATATCAGTTAATTGATGAATATGAAATAGGCGACGTCAACCGTGACGGCAAGATAAATGTAATTGATGCAACTGAAATTCAAAAGTATCTTGCCAATAAGGTAACACTTGATGATGTTCAGCTTAAACTCGCCGATTTTAATAATGACGGTATAATAAGCGTTTCCGACGCTACAGGTGTTCAGAAATTTATTGCACAGGTAAGCTGATTTTAGCAATTAAGCCTCCCTTATTTTAGGGAGGCTTTGTTTAAACAGGAGGATATGTGAGATATTTAATTGCCGATTTGGTAACGGAATTTTTACCTAAATACGATTTGCTCGCCGATTTTGCAAATAAATTTACCTATAATGGAGATCGCCCGACGGACATCTCTTTAAACGTGCCGCAAAAAAGTATTGAAAATCTTTTGCAGCGAATGAAAAAAGGCACATTGCCGCAAGAGGCGGAAAGCTTTGCTGTAGGTAATGCGTTTTTCAAGCAGTCGGTCAAATACGGGGCAATGCTTTTACATTCGTCTGCCATAGTTTTTGACGGAAAAGCATATTTATTTTCGGCGCAATCGGGCATAGGTAAATCAACACATACTCGGCTTTGGCAACAGGCTTTTGGCGAAAAGGTGTCTGTTATCAATGATGACAAGCCGGCAGTGCGTGTTCTAAACTCAAAAGCGGTTGCATACGGAACACCGTTTGACGGCGGAAGCGGAATTGCCGAAAACATCTCAGCTCCCCTAAAAGCAATCGTATTTTTGGAGAGGGGAGAGCAAAACTCGGTAAGGAGGGCAACAACGGAGGAGATTTTAAAAAATCTTTATTTTTCAACGGTGCATATGCTTGACAGAGCAACCGCAGAAAAAATGCTTGGTAACTTTGAAAGCCTAATTGCTGCGACCGATTTTTATATTCTCACCTGTAATACCGACATCTCTGCGGCATATACTGCATACAATGGGATTGTCGGGAATTGAATCTAAAATAAGTAAGGAGCTGTTTGCTAAGTGCGACAGCTCCTTGTTAAATTTGTTAATACCCTAAGTGCAAATGTCCCCGACACTTAGGCGGCGGTAGACATTTCAGTGGGAGTTATACTCCCGAAATGCATTGCAAATATGCTGAACATAACGCTTGAAAATTGTGTGTTTCTGTACTAAAATGTAGGGACGCCCTTGCGGCTGTTTGTGGACGAACGCTGGTTGCCTCTACAAATATAAATAACTAAGCAATGTGCTAAAAACAGCGGAACAGTCAAGACTGTTCCATACATAAAATTGCGATTCCACCCCTCAGTCACTTCGTGACAGGCTCCCCTCAAGGTGCGCCTTTGAAGCGTTTGTGCGAGAATAAAGCCTTCCTTTGAGGGAAGGTGGTGGCGCAGTAATTTATCGCTGTGATGAAAGGGTAATATGACATTAACGCCTTCGTTACTATATCTATAATAATTACGGTTTTATGTTAATCTGGCACATTTTCATTGCTTCAAGTGCGGCTTTGTGAGTTTCGGGGGTTACTCCGGCACAGCAGGAGGAATCGACCGAAATATCATTTTCATAAAAATATGCTTTTAGTATAAGTGCGTTTGATACAACGCATATATCTGTACAAAGACCTATAAGCTCCACTGAGAAATTTTCATCGTCAGCCGCTTTATTGATCAGATTTGGCAGTTCAACGGAGCCAAATGTCGGCTTTTCGACTAAAACGTAGTCTTTGCCGTTAAGCGCATCGGCAATCTTGTCATTAAGCTTCCAGCCGTTTGTACCTTTAACGCAATGAACAACGGGCAGTTTTTTGCCCTCGGAAGTGCTCATATAGTCACTGTTATGCGTGTCTATCGTTACGAATATTTTGCCGTCAAAATTGCGAATTTTATTTGCGGCATTGTCAACTATTTCAACTGCTTGTGCAGTACCGAGCGCACCGTCGATAAAATCATTTTGCATATCGACGACCACCAAAAAATTTTTCATAACCATTCTCCGTGCTTATTTATTTTTGTTGAACTCTTTAGCCTTTTCCGAAAGCTCTTTAAGCTCATCGGCTGAAAGCTCAGGAAGATGTTCAAGGTCATAAAGGAATTTTTCTGCGCTTTCATTCATTCTTAGCTTACTGCTTTCTATGTAATAGCTTGTGATAATTCCGGGTACTATTGCAATTATAAGAATGGAGCATACCGAAAGGAACACCGACAGTATTCTGCCGATAACAGTTACCGCTGTAATGTCGCCGAAGCCTATGGTTGTTGCAACGCTGTAGCAGTACCAAAGTCCGTCGATAAATCTTGGCGCAGCCGGTTCAACTATCCATATGACGACGCTGACAGCCGCAAAAATAATCAAATAGCTGAACAACAGTTTAACAGCGCCCGTCCTTTTGAGAACGATTCCGATGACCTTTCGCTTTTTCATAACATTTCCTCGCTCGCAATATTAGTATAAATTAATTATATCATACGCAGTATAAAATGCAACACAAAAGATGTTTGCTGCTCTTATTATATTTTTTAATATAAGTGCTTATGGCGTGTTGCACTTATCTTGCATAATAACAAATATTAGAATTTTATAAAAAATATTAAATCAAAATAATTATACTAAAAAATGCAGTAAACAAGCCGTTTTTGCGTATGTTGGCTTATTTACTGCACTTTGAGTTTGGTGGAGGTGACGGGAGTCGAACCCGTGTCCGAAAACTGCTTGCCAAAATTTTCTACGAGCGTAGTCGCTGTTTTCAATCTCCCTTGCCGCAACGCCCAACGACAGGCTTTGCGGTTTGGCAGCTCCTGATGTGTGACAAAGTTCGGAGCACTCCTCTGTTCACATTTACCACTAAACGACGCCCAAGCTTATGCCGTGGTACTCACAAGCAGGACGAGCAGCGCCTTAGGCAGCTGCTAATTCAACTGTATTTTTGTCAGTTAATTTTAGGTTGCGGATTTTATGGCGGTTCCGCACCGCCGCTCGCTTATTGAGGTTTACAATCCCCGTCGAAGCCTTTACACCCCCATATATATTAGGGCGAAGCAAGTCGCCCTGATTTTATTACATATGCGATTGAGTTTTAATCGCACGTTCAATGTCGCGCTTTGCACTGCGTTTTGCCATATCCTCGCGCTTGTCATACAGCTTTTTGCCCTTGCACAGACCGACCTGAACTTTTACCTTGCTGTCCTTAAAGTACAGACTTATAGGAATAAGCGAATATCCTGTCTGCTTGACAGTTCCGTAAAGCTTGTTGATTTCTTTTTTATGCATAAGCAATCGCCTTACCCTTAACGGGTCACGGTTAAATATGTTGCCCTGTTCATAGGGCGATATATGCATACCGTTCACAAATATTTCGCCGTCAACAATAGAACACCAACTGTCCTTTAGGTTTACTCTGCCGTTTCTGATAGATTTTACCTCTGTGCCGCAAAGCTCTATTCCTGCTTCGAATGATTCTTCAATAAAGTAATCATGACGGGCTTTTTTGTTTTGTGCTATTGTTTTAAGTGAGCTCATCAGATTTCATTCCTGCCTTCCAGAGCCTTTGCAAGCGTGTATTCATCGGCGTATTCAAGGTCGCCGCCAACAGGTATTCCGTAGGCAAGGCGTGTAACCTTAACGCCCATAGGCTTTAACAGCTTTGATATATACAGCGCCGTTGCATCGCCCTCGACAGTCGGGTTGGTTGCCATAATGACTTCCTTAACCGTATCGTCCGAAAGCCTTGCGACAAGTTGTTTTATCGTCAGGTTATCAGGTCCGATGTCGTTAAGAGGGGAGATAGCGCCGTGCAAAACGTGATAAACGCCCTTGTATTCGTGTGTGTTTTCAACAGCAGTGGCGTCTCTCGGAGTTTCAACTACGCAAATAACGGAATTGTCCCTTGTTGCACTTGAACAAACAGGGCAAAGTTCCTTGTCTGTCAAATTACAGCACTTCTTACAATAATGTATTTTACTGTGAGCGTCAAGTACGGATTTTGCAAGCTCCTCTGCCTGTGTTTTTGACAGGTTTAATACATAATATGCAAGGCGCTGAGCTGTTTTGTGTCCGATACCGGGCATTTTTTCAAATTGCTCCACAAGATTTTCAAGCGGAGCGACATTGTATTGAGCCATATCAGAACATTCCCGGAATATTAAGTCCGCCCGAAATAGATTCCATTTTGTCCTCTTTTTCTTTTGCTGCGGTTCTCAAAGCCTCGTTTGCGGCGGCCATAACAAGGTCAGCCAACATCTCTACGTCTTCGGGGTCAACAACATCGGGTGAAATTTCAACCTTTGTCAGTTCCATTTTGCCTGTTACGGTAACAGATACAGCGCCGCCGCCTGCGTTTGCGGTGTATTCTTTGGTTTCAAGCTCGGCAGAAGCAGCCTCCATATCGTCCTGAAGTTTTTGTGCCTGGCGTGCGAGCTGCTGAATGTTGTTTGTTCCGCCGCCACCGTAGCCTTTTGGTAATCTTGCTTTCATTATTAAAAACTTCCTTTCGTGTGTTTGTTTTATTCCTCAGTAAGCGGAATACCGCTTTCTTTGATAATATTTTTAAATGTTTCCAGATTGTCGGTGTGTTCAACCTTTTTTTCGGGACGTTTATACGGTCCGAGTTTATAAACCTTTCCTGTGGTTTCACGAATAACTTTGCGTATATCTTCACGCCTTTTTTGCTCTTTCAGCAGGTCAAAGGCGATTTCATTCGGTGTGTCTATCAAAAGATAAACGCCGCTTTCGTATGCAGTTGAGCCGTCAAACGCTGCGGCAATAGCTCGTGAAAACGGTTTCAGATTACTGATGACCTCGACCCATTGCGGAAACGGCTTTGCGTTAGCGTATATTTCGTTAATGTCAACGCTCTTTTTCGGAGCGGCAGTTGACTCATTAACAGGCACCTTCGGAGCTTCCTTCTGTTCAGAGTCTGTTTTTTCGGTTTGCTCCGAAATATTGTTTGATTTATCTGCTGCTTCTATAGCAGGCTCTTTTATAACCTTTTGCGTAAGGTTTTCCTGAACAGGCTCAGCGGTTTCGGTCTGCAATTCAGGCTTCCCGTTAGTTTCATACTTTACGGCTATACCGCTTTTAACCGCATTTTCAAGAGCGGTGAGCCTTGCGGCAAAAGCCTCCGCAGTCGCATCGAGTTCGGGAGCCGAGAGCTTTACCATTGCCATTTCAAGCTCTGTTCTGTCGCCTGTGCCGCTGCCCATACGCTGAAACGCACGGGAAAGTACGTCCATATAGTAAACAATATCCGCAAGCGAAAGATAATCCGATTGAGTGAGAGCCTTGTCAAAGTCGTCATCGGACATAACAAGAATATCTCTCGGATTTTTTACGGATTTTATCAGCATAAGCGACCTGAAGTGGTCGATAAGCTCAGAACACAGCCTTGACATATCCTTTGACCTTGAGTGCAGACCTGCAATTATTTCAAGTGCCTTTGCGGTGTTCTTGTTGATAATGCAGGCAGACAAATCATAAAGGTAGGCTTTATCCGCAATTCCTGCGGCAGAAGCAACCACTTTTTCGTCAATCTTGGAGTTTATTGCAATACATCTGTCGAGAAGCGAAAGTGCGTCACGCATTCCGCCGTCGGCAACCGCGGCAATCAGCAACGCCGCACTGTCTGTCAGTTCAACATTTTCTTGGTTTGCAACATAAATCAGCCTGTCGGCAATCGTCCTTGCGGCAATCCGGTTAAAATCAAACCGCTGACAGCGTGACTGTATTGTTTGCATAACCTTGTGAATTTCTGTAGTGGCAAGAATAAAAATAACGTGACTCGGCGGCTCTTCAAGCGTTTTAAGGAGTGCGTTAAACGCTTCGGGGGAGAGCATATGCACCTCGTCGATGATATACACCCTGTATTTGCACTTTTCGGGCAAAAGCTGAGCCGTTGATATTATGTCTCGAATATCGTCGATTCCTCGGTTTGATGCGGCGTCCATTTCAACAACATCAAGAATACTGCCGTTGTCAATACTGCGACAGATTTCACATTCACCGCACGGATTTCCGTCTTTCGGATTAAGACAGTTTACGGCTTTGGCGAGTATTTTGGCACAGGTCGTTTTGCCGGTTCCTCTTGAACCCGTAAAAAGATAGGCGTGGTTGATTCTGCCCTCTTTTATTTCGTTTTTGAGGGTTGTGGTTATATGTTCCTGACCGCATACGTCGTCAAAGGTTTTTGGACGCCATTTTCTGTACAGAACCTGATACAAAACACTTCACCTCCGTATCAATAAAAAATGCAAGCCGTCAGCCGAACAACGGCGTTCATACAAATAAGAGAACGGCAGACTTGCTGTATCGCATCGGAAGAACTGCTTAATGCTGCTTGGTTCCCCACCTGACATGATTCGCAGACCCCAATCGCACAGGGCCTGCCGTCCGCTTATTTGTATGCAATGACTTCTTGCAATTTTTGTTTATTTAAAATCGGAGCAACGCTCTGCTTTGCTTGCAGGAAACAGAGCTTGTAACAGATTGCAAACAGTGCAAAGGAGCGTTAGCTCCTCAGAATTTCAGTAGGGATTATAACTCTCACTGAAATCCTGAAGTGGTGCCCGCCGCCTAAGAGACGGGGGACATTTGCATTTAGATTATATCATAGAAAACTAATAAAATCAATACAAAAGCAATAAAATTTTTATCTGTTTCGGGTTTGAATTAATTCCCAAAGTAAGTTCCACAGTGGAAGTTACTTTGGAAATTAACGTGTTTCGGGTTTGATGTTTATTAATAAAACAATCGGTTGTAAAACAATAAAAGCCTTAAATTTCAGTTTCCACAAAGACGGTCAAGCGTTGCATTCAGCACATGAGCCAGCTCAAGGCCGATTGCAAGCGACGGAATTTTCAGTCCGCTTTCAATATGAGCAATCATAGATTGATTGATTCCTACCGATTGTGCGAGCTGCTTTTGTGATAACCCTTGTTTTAGTCTGAATTTTTTTACATTTTCTGCAATTCTCATAATAATCACTTTCCAAAAATCATTAATCTTAAGTTTTATTCTGTAATAAGTTCCTTTACGTCAACCTTTTTAACCTGCCTTGAAACTATGAACGCAAATACAAAGAAGCATATGCAAATCGTTACAGCAGGTATGATTACAGTTCCTGCACTTAATTGAATTTTAAAAGTTACCACTCCGATATTCTTGAACATCCATTCAAAGAGACTTTCCGACAAAAGCAGGCTGAGTATTATTCCGAATGACGAGCTTATCAGAGCGACAATAAGGAATCTTACCGAAAATTGCAGGCGCAGCTTTGTACATTTAAATCCGACAGCTTTGTAAATTCCTATATCGGTCTTTTCCTGCAAAAATTTTTTTTTGCAGACCATAATCACTACCACAAGAGCAAATACAGCCGATATAGTATATATAATTAATTTCAGAGTGTCAAATGCAGAGCTAATTATACTGTTTGTGTCGTTTGCATATATTTCGTAGCTAAGAATATCGCTGTATTTTTCATTTAGCTCATCTTTGATTTCCTGACAATGTTCGGTGCTTGACAAGCTGTATCCGACATATGAAATTTCAATGTCTTCAACCCCCATTCTTTTGATTCCGTCGATGTTTATCGCAAAATTTCTGCCGAGATCATTTGGACATTGGATAATACCTACTACCATAAAATCTGCACTCTTATTGCTTTTTGATACCTGAGCGGTATCTCCGATATTTATTCCCGGTTCCTCCGATGTTGCTTGGGAAACAACAATCTCATTATCATAAACGGGTTCTCTTCCTTTTAGGATACACAAATTGTTTGGCTCTTTATAAATTTTGCAAATAAGATTCTCGCCGTTTAAAGAAACATAAGTATTTATATAACTGAATACATCTTCAATGTCGGTGTATTTTTTGATTACGGATTCTATCTCGTCCGAGTTTTTGTCAAACTCATCGGGATCTGACAGAGTAATGTCAATATCGGTGCTGTCAATTCCTATAGCCTGCATTGCAGATTTTGAGTTAAAGATGTCGCCTAATGCAGACACCGACACCATAAAGAAAACAAGTATCGTTGTTATAGCTATCGTGCCGATGTATCTTTTCTTGGCGGAAACAAATTGACGGAGGGCAAGACTTGGTGAAAGCAGCTTTTTACTTATCGGCGTAATAATTCTGCTGTCAAAGTAAATTTGGTCCTTATTTCCCGATATAGCCCTTACGGGGGATATTTTACTTATTTTGCGGGTGCAGAGGAAAATAAAAATAAAAGAAAACGCAATTACGCCGATAATTATTAATATGCTTGGTATCACTGCAATTTTATTATCACACGGCATAGATATTATGGACTGAAAATTATTTCCCATTTTTAATACGCTCCTTGCCGGAATGTTTACGGAAACGTCCCCGAATTTAATAATTTTCTCTTGCTCCGAAAATCCGTATGTGCGGCGAATTATCGCATTGATATGTGCCAAAAGCTCTTTCATTGAGTAGGGCTTGGGAAGATAATCGTCACCGCCTATGTCGTAGCCTGTTATTCTGTCACTTTCGCTTGACCTTGCGCTGGCAAAAATAATCGGTACGGCAGAGGTTTGTCTAAGTTCCCTGCAAACTTCAAATCCGTCGCCTTCGGGCAGGTTAATGTCAATCAAAATTATGTGAAATGTTTTTTTCGTAAGTATTTCAAATGCGCTATCGGCGTTTTCGGCACAAGAAACTTTAAAGCCGTATGAGGTCAGCATATCCGAAATTATCTTTGTCAGGTCTTTATCATCGTCGATTATCAGAATTTTATATCCAAAATTTTTATTCATTTTATCACCGCCGAATTTTAATTTAAATCGAGGCAGGGCTCTTATTGCCGACAGGAAGCGGATTCCTGCGACAGATTGCAAACAGCGCAAAGGAGCATTAGCTCTGCACTTAGATTATAGTATTATAAAATTCCTTATGCAAATATATTGATGTTTTCAACAATTAATGGTATTCTGTTATTGGTAAATTAACAATCATTTGTTTTTTAAATCTTTGGAAAATACGAATTTGAGGGAGAGTTATATGAAAAGTCCGAAAAGTGTTATAATATTAATTTGTGTGATCGTGCTTTTGGGAATATGTATCGTACCGCCGATAATGTGGGCGTGTAACAACAATTTGATTATTCCTGTAATTGTTGTTGTTGCCGCATTGCTTATTTATGTTGCAATTATAATAAAACTGAACCTGAATAAGACAAAGAGCGGAAGGATAATTGAAACCGCTGTTGATGATAATACATATGTTACGGCAACAAGAGTAGGGAAAATCAAACATTATCCTGCTGACATTGACTCAAATAACCCGAATTTTAATTACGATAGATACGGCGCAACATATGAATATACAGTTGACGGTAAAAAATATAAATACAAGTGTATTTTCAAGAGTGATGTTCCGCCCGATGAAATTGTATTGTTCTATCCTAAGGGAAAGCCCAAGAAGGCTGTGCTTGACAATACAGAGAAATTAGGCGGTAAATTCAATGTATTAATGATAATTATTCCTATAGTTATTGTTGTAGTTGCATTAATGCTGTTCGGCGTTATCAACATCAGAAACCTTATGATATGATCAGCTCTTTTTTAAATCGAAGCAAGGCTTTGCCGATGACTAAGACACGGTGGAACATTTGCGCTTAAATTATGCAAACATAAAAAATGCTCTTCATTAATTTGAAGAGCATTTTTTCAGAGAGATAAAAACAATGAAAGTAATTATTGAATGTTTAGATCTGAGCAAAGCTTGCTACAGATTGCAAACAGTGCAAAGGAGCATTAGCTCCGCAGGGCTTCGGCAGGAGATTATAACTCCCGCTGAAATTCTGACGTAACACCACCCAAGAGGTGGGGGACATCTGCACCATAGGTTATCTGTTACGCAAGCGAAGCTCCGAGAGCCTTGCAGGAAGCTATTGCGTCATCGTCGGGAGATTCGTTGCATATAACGCTTTCGCAGGCAAGAAGTGCACCGTCTGAGGTGCAATTTTCTTCCCATGTACGCATCCATTCGCCGTCGCCCCAGCCGTAAGAACCGAACAGGGCGATTTTTTTGCCCTTTAATTTTGATTCGCACGTCTCAAACATAGGTAAGAATTCGCTCTCTTCAAGCTCCTCAGCGCCCATTGCGGGGCAGCCGAAGGCTACTGCGTCAAAATTGTCAAGCATATCGGAGTCAAATTCGGAGGGCGTCAGAAGCACAGCTTCCGCTCCTTTTTCTTTGGCGCCTTCGGCAACGGCGGATGCCATAGCCTCGGTGTTTCCTGTTCCGCTCCAATACACTACTGCGATTTTACTCATAAAATCATCCTTCTTTCTTTATGATATTTTATTTTGAAAGCTCACAACGAGCCTGTCAAACGAATTAAATTTGCGATACGCATTTTGATATGCGCCCGTACATTTTTTGTAAAGCTCAAATTTCTGTTTAGCCGTTTCCTCATTGCCGTATACCTTCCAGGTGCCGACGCACTTTGCGTTTTTTGCCTTGCAACGGATAAAACCGTCAACGTCCTCGGCAGGATAACCAAGAAACAGACCTATCTCGTGCGGAAATTCCTTTTTTGTTTTAAGCCTTTTGATAAGCTCGGCAACACATTTTTCCGAGCTTTCAGCAGGATATTTCCTTTCAGACAGTATCTCTGAGGCAAGAGCGTTTTTTAAGTCGGTTTTGAGCCTGTCGGGACGGTACATATATACAAGCGCTCTGCCGTTTTCATATCTGAGCGGCAAAAGTCGCACTCCCTTTGGAACAAGACTTGAATTAAAACGTCTTAAACTGCTGTTAAGCTCAGCTCTGCTTTTTTCGGCGCACGAAAACAAACTTCCCGTTTTGAGTCCTGCCATAGTCGGCGAACATAGATTTACGAGAATTTCTTCAGACACGGATTTCACCTCCGATATAATTATCAAGCACGCCTCTGAGAGCGGTAATCGAACTTGAATTACAGCGTGCTATTTTTATATTATGTCCGTTTGTTTGCGTTTCAAGCGAATGAAGCATTTTATGTGACACTGTATTTGTAAACAATACTATAAGGTCGGGCGAGCCTATGTTACGCATAGCTCCTTTGACCTTTGTAAATACCTTTGCTTTACATGAATATTTCTTGCAAAGGTCGGAATATTGCCTTTCCATTCTTTCATTTCCTCCGACTATTACAACGCTCATTTGTTCATCTCCTTTAGAATGTTGGTTAGCAACTGCTAACCAATGATTAAAATATATAGTTAGCATATGCTAACTAATCTTTAAAAAATATATGCCGTTTTGTGGCATATATTTTTGTTTGTTAATAAATGTTTGTATCGGATTTATCCTTATCCATAAGAGGCGACATACTTTTGGCACAAATCATCATTGTTGAAGCGTTGTGCAAAAGCGCCGACGTTGACGGTGATATTATTCCCAGCAAGCCCGACAACATAAGCGCCGAATTAAAGCCTATGATAAATCGGTAGTTTCTGTTTATCCTATCCATCAACAGCTTACTTAGAATACGGATACGGACAAGTTCGGTAATATCCGAATTTGTTATCGTTATATCGGCGGTTTCTCTTGCAATATCCGCTGCGTCGCTCATTGCGACCGAAACATCTGCCGCTGCAAGAGCTGGGGTGTCGTTTATGCCGTCGCCTACCATAATCACGGTGTTGCCGTCATTTTTGAGCTTTTCAACAAAGCCGTATTTTTGTTCGGGCAAAACCTGATACATATATTCGGTAATGCCAAGCATTTCAGCCGTTGCCTTTGCCGCCCTGTGGCTGTCACCCGTAAGCATAACTATATTTTTAATGCCCTGAGATTTGAGCAGGTCGATTGCTTTTTTAGCTTCTTTTCGCGGCGGGTCGCTGATGCAGAGTATTCCGGCAAGCTTTCCGCCTACGGCAAGATAAAGCACCGAACAGGCTCCGGATTTTTTGTCTATCTGCGCCTGTTGTTCCTTCGTTATTTCAACATTTTCATCTTCAACCACAAAATGCTTGCTTCCGATTACAACACGTTTGCCGTGCAGTGTTGTTGAAATTCCGTGTGCAACAATGTAGTTTACCTGCGTGTGCTCCTCAATATGAGATATTCCGCGCTCAACAGCTCCGTTTACAACCGCATTTGCTACGCTGTGCGGAAAATGCTCCTCAAGGCATGCGGCAATTTTAAGAATATCGTTTTCCGAATAGTCGCTGAACGAAATCACCTTTTCAAGCGTAGGTTCGGCGTTTGTAAGCGTTCCCGTCTTGTCAAAAATTATGGTGTCGGCATTTGCAAAGGCTTCAAGATACTTTCCGCCTTTAACTGTTATTTTTCGGTCTGCGGCTTCCTTTATTGCGGATATTACAGCAATAGGCGTTGACAATTTTATTGCACACGAATAATCCACCATCAAAAGCGATACCGCCTTGGTTATATTTCGTGTGAACGCAAGCGTTGCAAAAAAGCCCAAAAAGCTGAACGGCACTATTCTGTCCGCAAGTCTTTCGGCGTGGCTTTGAACACCTGCCTTAAGGCTTTCCGAATCGTTAATAAGGTCTATTATCTTGCTGATTTTCGTATTTGCGGCAAGCTCTCTGACCTTTATAACAAGACTGCCCTCTTCAATAACCGTGCCTGCAAAAACAGAAGTACCCTCTTGCTTATGAACAGGCAGCGGTTCGCCCGTCATCGACGATTCGTTGACATTTGCGTCGCCGCAAACTACCGTGCCGTCTATAGGTATGACCTTTCCTGTCTGTACACGGATATTGTCGCCTACCGAAAGCTCCTCCATAGGAACAAGTACGTCGCCGTCATCGGTGACTACCCAAACCTTATCGGTTTTTATGGCAAGGCTGTCGGTAAGAACAGCTTTGGTGCGGGCGTGAGTATAGTCCTCAAGCAATCCCGATACCGAGAGCAGGAACATTATCGTACCGGCTGTTTTGAAGTTCTTTTGCAAAAGACAAGCCGTAATAGACGCACCGTCAAGAACATCAACATTGACTTTAAAGTCGAGCAATGCCGAAAGCGCTTTCTTTATGTATTTCAGGCTTCTGAAAACAGTCAGCGGAGCAGCGATGCAGGATGGTAAAAACATCTTAAAAGCGAGCCTTTGCGCCGCCATAGAGATTAAATCCTGTCGGAATTTGTTGTCGATTTGCTTTATTCCGATTTCGGGACAAGCCTCGTCGGCAACGAGCATATCCTTTTGAATACTGTCAATCAAAGCGATGACTTTTTCACGAAAACCGCCTTTGTAGGCTACAAGTATTCCGCCGTTAGCATAGTTCACCTGAACGGAAAGCACATAATTCCTGCGTGCTATTAAATTGTAAATACAGCCCTCAAACTGCTTTGAAAACGCATAAGCGCCGCATCTGAATCTGATTCGTCCGGGCTTGTCATAAACAATTTTGTATTTCATTATTCGGCAGCTTCTTTGTTTTCGGGCTCTTCCTGCTCAATACCTGCTTTCTTTTTTGCATCATAACAAATATCGGAGGCTTCGTCCTGAATGTTCTGGAATACGGCTTTTGCATCCTGTTGGAGCTTCATACCCTTTGCAAGTCCCTTAACTGCACATTCTCTTGTTTTCTCGGATTTCAGCACCTTTTTGCCGACGATAACCGCAGCAGCACCTGCTACTACGCACCAGAATTTTTCGTTTTTATAAAATTTTTTCATACCACACATTTCCTTTCGTTCGACATTGATAATAAATTTCAAACCGCGCGTTAGCTTTCGCTAACTTAATTATAATTATACCGCAAAAAGCGAATTTGTCAATACGGGAGGCAAAAATAAATAGCTTTTAATCTCACCATACCTAAGTGGCGGGATACATTTGCGCTTTGTTTATAAATAGCTTATGGGGTGGACGGTATGGTCGTCCTTCGGATTGAACCCGGAAAGCACCGTATCACGCAAAAGCACGGCGGGGCGTACCGCATAATTTCCGAACCTCTGTTTTAGTGTATCAAGCGTTTTGTCCAGCGTTTCACTGCGTATAAACCTCTTTTCATCTGCAAAAATATTCATCTGACGGGCAATATCGTCGTGTGCAAAATCGGTAAGCGAAACCCCGATGCTTCGGAGCGGAATTTTCATATTGCAGCTTTTTCTGAACAGCTCATATGCGCTTTTTGTTATCGTTTCCGTGAGGTTTGTATAGTCGCTTAACGTATGCTGACGATTAAATGAACTCAGCCTGCAGTCACGCACGCTTATGCCCACGGTTTTTGCAACAAAGCCTTGCTGTCTTAAACGCCTGCATACGCTGTCACACAAAACATATAAAACGATTTTGGCGTCCTCAAACGTCTTCATATCCTTTGGCGTAGTGGTAGAGTTGCCGATAGACTTGACCTCGCTGTGTTCGTCAAAACGTGCAACGGGCGATGAATCATATCCGTTTGCAAAACCGTATAAAAGATCGCCCCATTTTCCGAGATTGTTTTTTAATATTTCAAGCGGCGTGCGTGCGATGTCGCCTATTGTATATATACCTATATTTTCGAGCTTTTTTCTTGTTGCTCTGCCCACATACAAAAGATCTCCTGCGGGCGAATTCCATACAATATCTCTGAAATTTTCTCTCGTGATGCAGGTTATTGCGTCGGGCTTTTTATAGTCGCTTCCGAATTTTGCGAATATTTTATTAAAGCTGACGCCTATACTTACTGTGATTCCAAGCTCCTTTTTTATTCTGTCGCTTATTATCTTTGCGGTTTTAAAGCCGTCGCAGTTTTCAATATTTCCGGTAAGGTCAAGCCACGCTTCGTCAAGTCCGAACGGCTCTATTCGGTCGGTGTAGTCATAGTATATCTGTCTTGTGGCTTTTGAAAATTTTTTATAAATGTCAAAGTGCGGCGGAACGACGATAAGGTCGGGACATTTCCTCTTTGCCTGCCATATTGCTTCGCCTGTATTCACCTTGAATTTTTTTGCAATTTCGTTTTTGGTAAGAATAATTCCGTGTCTGTTTTCAACGTCGCCGCCTACCGCAACGGGCTTGTTTTTTATCTGCGGATTGAGCAGACATTCCACACTTGCATAAAAGCAGTTGCAGTCGCTGTGCAGAATTACTCTGTCACTTTTGTATTTATCCTTATCAACAACATCGAGTATATTCATATATGTTACCACCTATCGAACAAATGTTTTAATCTATTATAGAACATCTGTTCTAATATGTCAATAGAAAATATTGTTTTATGTAACTGCATACACCTCAAGTGCATATGTTCAAATTATGACAGCCGAGCTTTAGGCGATGCTTAGAGATGTCGCATAAATACTGTATATAGATTACATTAGTGTAATTTTAATTTACAAAGACAATATATTGTGTTAAAATCAAAATGATATACTGTGAATAATTATGCAATTCAGGAGGTAAATATGGAACAGTACAAAAAGGAATTCATTGAATTTATGGTTGACTGCGGCGTACTCAAGTTTGGCGACTTTGTTACAAAAAGCGGACGCAACACGCCGTTTTTCGTAAACACGGGATTTTATCGTACAGGCGCACAGCTTCGCAAGCTTGGCGGATATTATGCCGAAACAATTAACAGCAAATTCGGACTTGATTTTGACGTGCTGTTCGGTCCTGCCTACAAGGGCATACCGCTTTCCGTAGCCGCAACTATTGCGATAAGCGAAAAATTCGACAAGGATATTCGCTATTGTTCAAACCGCAAGGAAGTAAAAGATCACGGCGATAAGGGGATTTTATTGGGCAGTCCTATAAACGACGGAGATAAGGTCGTAATCATAGAAGATGTAACCACGGCAGGAACTTCCATTGAAGAAACCCTGCCTATAATCAAGGCTCAGGGTAATGTTACTCCTGTCGGACTTGTTGTTTCCGTTGACAGAATGGAAAGAGGAAAGAGCGAAAAAAGCGCACTTTCCGAGATAGAAGAAAAGTACGGCTTAAAAACTACCGCTATTGTAACAATGGCGGAAGTAATAGAGCATCTGTATAACAAGGAATACAACGGCAGGGTTGTAATCGACGATAAGCTAAAGGAAGCAATTGATAAATATTACGATAAATACGGCGTAAAGTAATCACGGGAGTTAGTTATGGCTCAATCAAACGGAAATGAACACAGCGGTCACAGACAACGCCTGAAAAAGAAATTTGTCGCAAACGGGTTTGACGGATTTGAGCCTCACGAGGCTCTTGAAATGTGTCTTTTCTATGCAATACCGCGCAAGGACACAAATCCGCTTGCACACCGTCTGCTTGATCGTTATCTTACTATTGCGGGTGTGTGCGACGCACCGATAGACGAGCTGATGAAGGGCTTTGGGCTTTCGTATTCTGCGGCGGTATATCTCAAAATGCTTCCCGAAATGTCACGCCTGTATAACGAGTCTAAATTGACAAATGAATATATAATCGACCCCGAAACTGTCGGCGACCTTTTTACGGTAAAGTTTATCGGAAGAACAAGCGAGGCGTCGGCACTTCTGCTTGGCGATGCGAAGGGGAAGATGGTGTATTTTGACATAATAGCAAAGGGTTCGCTCAACGCTACCGAAGCTCCCGTTCGCAAAATAGTTGATCTTGCGCTTCGTCACAATGCAAAGACCGCATATATTGCTCACAATCATCCGAGCGGATTAGCGTGTCCGTCGGTCAGCGACATAAAAGTGACGCACGCAATTTTTATCACGCTCAGAGGAGTGGGAGTTGCGCTTATGGATCATTTTGTGGTTGCGGACAACGATTATGTTTCAATACGTCAGAGCAATATTGGAAAAAGGATATTTTACGTTGATTAGTTGCTATGGAATTTAAAATTCATTCAAAATACAAGCCGACGGGCGACCAGCCTCAGGCTATTGATAAAATTGTAAACAGCATAAACGACGGCAACAAGGAAACCACGCTTTTGGGCGTTACCGGTTCGGGCAAAACCTTTACAATGGCGAATGTTATCGAGCGTGTACAGCGCCCGACGCTTGTGCTTGCTCACAACAAAACCCTTGCCGCTCAGCTTTGTTCTGAGTTTAAAGAGATTTTTCCCGATAATGCCGTTGAATACTTTGTGTCTTACTATGACTACTATCAGCCTGAGGCGTATGTTGCGCAGACTGATACTTATATAGAAAAGGACAGTTCAATAAACGATGAAATAGACAAGCTGCGCCATTCCGCAACTCTTGCGCTTTCGGAGCGCAGAGATGTAATAATCGTGGCTTCCGTTTCGTGCATATACAGCTTGGGCGACCCTATTGATTATCGCAATATGGTAATATCACTTCGTCCGGGAATGGAAAAAAGCAGGGACGAGCTTGTTAAAAAGCTTGTTGAGCTTCAATACGAGCGCAATGACGTCAATTTTATCCGCAACAAATTCAGAGTGCGAGGCGACGTTGTGGAGATATTCCCTGCCGCTTCAAACGATTCTATAATCCGTGTTGAATTTTTCGGAGATGAAATTGACAGAATTTCCGAAATAAATCCGCTTACCGGTGAGCTTAAAGCGCTTTTAAAGCACGCCGCAATATATCCTGCGTCACACTACATTGTGTCAAGGGACAAAATGCAGACTGCGCTTGCCGAAATTGAGAGAGAGCTTCAGGAGCGGCTTGAATATTTCCGTTCAAACGGAAAACTGCTTGAGGCTCAGCGCATTGAACAGCGCACGCATTATGATATGGAGATGCTTCAGGAGATAGGCTTTTGTACGGGAATTGAAAACTACTCACGGATATTATCGGGCAGAGCTCCCGGTTCTGCGCCGTTTACATTACTCGATTATTTTCCGAAAGACTTTCTCTTATTCGTTGACGAATCACACGTTACTCTGCCTCAGGTCAGAGGAATGTATGCAGGCGACCGTGCACGTAAAAAGAGCCTCATAGATTTTGGCTTTCGTCTGCCCTCCGCCTATGATAACCGACCGCTTAATTTTGACGAGTTTTACGAAAGAATAAATCAGGCGGTGTTTGTCAGCGCAACGCCGGGCGACCTTGAACTTGAAAAGAGCAAGGTTGTTGCCGAGCAGATAATCAGACCTACGGGACTGCTTGACCCCGAAATTTCAGTCAGACCGACCGAGGGGCAGCTTGATGACCTCGTGTCAGAGATAAATATACGAACCGCAAAAAAGCAGCGCACGCTTGTGACTACGCTCACCAAGAAAATGGCTGAAGATTTGACGGCTTATCTTGATTCAATGGGCATAAAGGTGCGCTATATGCACCATGATATAGACACGGTAGAGCGTATGGAAATAGTGCGTGACCTGCGTTTGGGTAATTTTGACGTGCTTGTCGGCATAAACCTTTTGCGTGAGGGACTCGATATTCCCGAAGTATCGCTTGTTGCGGTGCTTGACGCAGATAAAGAGGGCTTTTTACGCAGTACACGTTCGCTTATCCAGATAGTCGGACGTGCCGCGCGAAACAGTGAGGGTACGGTAATAATGTACGCCGACAGTGTGACCGATTCAATGCGTGTTGCTATCACTGAAACCAACCGCCGCCGTGAAATTCAGCAAAAATACAACGAAGAACACGGAATAGTTCCGAAAACAATAGTTAAAAAGGTCAGCGAGATTCTTGAAATATCAACTCATAAGGACAGCGACTTTAAATATACAAAACAGCTTACAAAGGCTCAGAAGCTTCAGCTTATCGAAAGCCTTACCAAAGAAATGAAAGCCGCCGCAAAACTGCTTGAATTTGAACACGCCGCATACCTGCGTGATAAAATCAAGAAGCTTCGAGGCGAAAAATAAAGTCAGGATTTTGCCAATCAGGTTAGATTAGATATTGAAATCAAAGGAAAGATTATATGCCAAGAAAAAAGCAAAACGAATATGATAATTCCAGCATCACAACACTAAAAGGCGCAGACCGAGTCCGCAAAAGACCTGCGGTAATCTTCGGCTCCGACGGCATTGACGGCTGTCAGCACTCTGTTTTTGAGATTCTCTCAAACTCAATAGACGAGGCTCGTGAGGGCTACGGAAAAAAGATTTCCGTAACAAGGTTTTCCGACGGCTCTATAGAAGTTGAGGATCACGGCCGTGGAATTCCCGTTGATTATAACGAAAAGGAACAGCGCTACAACTGGGAGCTTGTATTTTGCGAAATGTATGCAGGCGGAAAATATAATAACAACGAGGGTGAAAGCTATGAATTCTCGTTAGGTATGAACGGTCTCGGACTTTGTTCAACCCAGTATAGCTCCGAATATATGGATGTTGACATTCGACGTGACGGTTATCGCTACACGCTTCATTTTGAAAAGGGCGAAAATATCGGGGGGCTGAAAAAAGAGCCTTATTCAAAAAAAGATACGGGAACAAAGATTACCTGGAAACCCGACCTTGAAGTTTTTACAGATATAGATATTCAGCCCGATTATTTCACAGACATAATGAAACGTCAGGCGATCATAAACGCAGGCGTAGAATTTACTTTCCGAAATCAAAACGGCAAAAGCTTTGATACAACGACCTTTAATTATGCAAACGGAATTGTCGACCACGTTGCCGAGGTAATAGGCGACGGAGGACTTACCTCAATTCAGCACTGGGCTACCGAGGTCAAGACACGCGACCGTGACGACAAGCCCGAATACAAATGCAAAATGGACATAGCCGTAGCTTTTTCAAACAAGGTCAGCCTTACCGAATATTATCACAATTCAAGCTGGCTCGAACACGGCGGCGCACCCGACAAGGCGGTCAGAAACGCATTTGTATATCAAATCGACAGTTACTTAAAGCAGAACAATAAATATAACAAGACCGAAAGCAAAATAAAATTTGACGATGTTGAGGACAGCCTTGTTTGCGTAATTTCTTCGTTTTCAAGTGTTTCCTCCTATGAAAACCAGACCAAAAAGGCGGTTACAAACAAGGGTATTCAGGACGCAATGACTGCGTTTTTGCGTCAGAGCTTAGAGGTTTATTTTATAGAAAATCCTCTTGAAGCGGAAAAGATAGCCGAGCAGGTGCTTGTCAACAAACGAAGCCGTGAAAACGCCGAAAAAACCAGACTTAATATCAAAAAGAAGCTTTCGGGAAATCTCGGTATGGCTGATCGTGTTGCAAAATTTGTGGATTGCCGCAGCAAGGACGTTGAAAAAAGAGAACTGTTTATTGTTGAGGGTGATTCAGCTCTCGGTGCGTGTAAACAGGCACGGGATCCCGATTTTCAGGCGATTATGCCCATAAGAGGAAAGATACTCAACTGCCTGAAAGCCGATTATGACAAGATATTCAAAAGCGAGATAATAACCGATTTGCTTAAAGTTCTCGGCTGCGGAGTTGAAGTAAAATCAAAGGCAAACAAAAATCTTTCAAGCTTTGATATGAACCTTTTGCGCTGGAACAAGATAATCCTATGTACCGATGCGGACGTTGACGGATTTCATATCCGCACAATGCTGCTCACAATGATTTACCGCCTGACTCCTACTCTTATCAAAGAGGGAAAGGTGTTTATAGCCGAATCTCCTCTGTATGAGATTACGTCAAAAAACGACGTGTACTTTGCATACGATGAAATTGAAAAGGATAAATTCATTGAACAGATCGGGAACGAAAAGTTTACGATTCAGCGTTCAAAGGGACTTGGCGAAAACGAACCCGATATGATGAATCTTACCACGATGAACCCGGATACACGCAGGCTTATCAAGGTAATGCCCGATGACGTTGAACAGACAACGCAGATATTTGATATTCTTCTCGGCGACAATATGCAGGGAAGAAAGGATTATATCGTTGAACACGGCAGTGAATATATTGACAATCTTGACGTAAGTTAAACGGAGGCGGAATACATTGGCAAAAAAGAAAAACACACCCAAGGCGCCAAAAAGCTCCAAGACTCACGGAGTAATAAACGGTGCGGGAGATATAGTAGAACAGCCCATAGTTTCCACTATCCGTGAAAACTTTATGCCCTATGCAATGAGTGTAATAATGTCCCGTGCAATTCCCGAAATCGACGGCTTTAAGCCCTCGCACCGCAAGCTGTTATATACAATGTACAAAATGGGACTGCTGACGGGAAGCCGTACCAAGTCGGCAAATATCGTCGGCGCAACGATGAAACTAAACCCGCACGGCGACTCTGCGATATATGACACAATGGTGCGTATGTCAAGAGGATATGAGGCACTTTTGCACCCGTATGTCGATTCAAAGGGAAACTTCGGTAAGTTCTACAGCCGTGATATGGCGTGGGCGGCCTCAAGGTACACCGAAGCAAAGTTAGCGCCGATTTGTAACGAGCTTTTTCGTGACATTGACAAAGACACGGTGGATTTTGTCGATAACTACGACAACACAATGAAAGAGCCTACATTGCTGCCTGTTGCGTTTCCGTCGGTGCTTGTAAACGCAAACACGGGTATTGCCGTAGGTATGGCGTCAAATATCTGTTCCTTTAACTTGAAGGAGATATGCGAAACAACAGCGGCGCTTATCCGAGATCCCGACCATAATATAAAATCAACCTTGCCTGCCCCTGATTTTATCGGCGGCTGTCAGATTATCTATGACGAAAAGGCATTGGATCAGATATACGAAACAGGCAAGGGAAGCATAAAGCTCCGAGCAAAGTACGAATACGACAAATCGGCAAACTGCATTGATATACTCGCTATTCCGAGCTCAACTACCTGCGAAGTCATAATAGAAAAGATAATCGACCTTGTTAAGCAGGGTAAAATCAAGGAGATCTCTGACGTTCGTGATGAAACGGGTATTGACGGATTAAAGATAACAATAGATCTCAAACGGGGCACAGACCCCGATAAGCTGATGATGAAGCTGTACAGATTTACAACGCTTGAGGACTCCTACGCCTGCAATTTCAACGTTCTTATCGGCGGCGTTCCTATGGTTTTGGGCGTAAAGGCTCTGCTTGAAGAATGGATAGCTTTCAGAATTGAGTGCGTAAAGCGCAGAACATATTTTGACCGCACTAAAAAAGCCGATAAACTGCATCTTCTCAAAGGTCTTGAGAAGATTTTGCTTGACATAGACAAGGCTATAAAAATTGTGCGCGAAACCGATGAAGAGGTCGAGGTTGTGCCAAACCTTATGATAGGCTTCGGCATTGACAAAACTCAGGCGGAGTATGTTGCGGAAATAAAACTGCGCCACCTCAACCGTGAATATATTTTAAAGCGCACTCAGGATATTGAGAATCTTGAAAAAGAGATAGCCGACCTTGACGATATTTTAAAGAGTAAAGCAAGGATAAAGACTATAATTGTCAAAGAATTAAAGGCAGTTGCCGAAAAATACGGTCAGCCTCGCAAGAGCCTTATTATCTATGAGGATACCGCCAAATATGTAGAGGAAGTTGAAGAGATCCCCGATTATCCGGTGACTTTCTTCTTTACAAAAGAGGGCTATTTCAAGAAGATAACGCCTCAGTCGCTTCGTATGAGCGGAGCACAAAAGCTCAAAGAGGGCGACGAAATCACCCAAACCATAGAGCTTTCAAATAACTGCGACCTTTTGTTCTTTACGGATAAAAGTCAGGTGTACAAGGCAAAGGCTTCCGATTTTTCAGACACTAAGGCGAGCGTTCTCGGCGATTATGTAGCCGCAAAGCTTGCTATGGACGAGGGCGAAAACGCTGTTTATATGGTTGCAACAAAGGACTACAAGGGGATTTTGCTGTTTGCCTTTGAAAACGGAAAGGTAGCCAAAGTTCCGCTTGAGGCTTATGCTACCAAGACCAACAGAAAAAAGCTCACGGGCGCATATTCCGACAAATCGCCGCTTGCCGCAATGCTTTTGCTTGACGGTGACAGAGAGGTGCTGTTCAAGTCCTCATCTACCCGTATGCTCCTTGTTCATACAGGCGCTTTGTCGCTCAAATCCACACGTTCCACTCAAGGCGTTGCCGTTATGAAGCTTAAAAAGGGACACAAGCTTATCGGAATTGAACAGTACAATGACGGTACATTTGCAAAACCTCAGCGTTACAGGACTCGTTCACTTCCCGCACTCGGTGCTTTGCCGTCGAACGACGATGCAACCGATGAACAGCTTACCTTGATTTAATCTGATGTGCAAAAGCCCCCACCTCTCAGTCGGCGGGTGCCGGTTCTTTAAAAATTTATAATTTGAATATTATTTTTAAAAAGCACTTGATATTTCAAAACTTTTATGTTATTATAACTAAGTTAAATATTGTAATATTGTGTTAGACTATATAATGAAAGGACGATATAAATGAACATTTGGGGAATCATTCTCGGAATCCTTGTCGGAATCGTGTCAATAGCAATCATCATTGTTATCATTCTCCAGGAGGGCAACGATCAGGGACTCGGTGTAGTAACAGGTGCGGCTGATTCATATTTTTCAAAGAATAAAGCACGTTCGATCGACGCATTCCTTGCACGCTGGACAAAGGTATTCGCCGCAGTATTCGTACTTATCGTAATTGCGCTTAATGTGCTTGCACATTTTAAACTGCTTTGATCGACATAACGGGTACAAGTAATATTTTAATTAATACAAGCATAATAATAGACCGTCGGAAGTTCGACGGTCTATTTTTTATGCGGAGTTGTTATATATGCCGGTATGGGGAATTTTGCTGATAATTTTTTCTGCGCTTTTATTTTTTGCAATAATACACGCTGTTTCGAAAAACAAGCACCCGTTTCGCCGTGCAATAATATCTATGCTCCTCGGAGCGGCGGCTCTCACGGCGGTAGATTTGCTGTCGGGTGTAACGGGCGTATATATCCCCGTCAGTCTGCTGTCGGTGCTTGTGTCGCTTATCGGCGGAGTTCCCGGTGTGACGCTTTTGCTGGCGTTGAATCTTTTTTTCTGACAGGGAATTTACAAAAATTATTGTAAAACGCCGTAAAGCTCCTCAAGCGCATTGCCCACGTTGTCCTTGTCCTTGGTCATAAGCGCAAGCATTGTTTTGTATACCGTCTGCGGATAGCTCAAAAAGCTCTTTTTAATGAGCTTTGCCTGTTCGTAATCGGGAGCATAAATCGTAAATGAGAGCAGCTCGACGCTGCCGCCCGATATTCTGCATATAACGTCATAGCCGTTATCTTTTTTAACAAACTCAACCTTGTTTTCTCTTGCTGTTTTTCTTTCGGCAAGAAGTCTGACGGCGCATTTATATGCCTTTTCTTTAACAGAATATGCAAGTGCGGTATCAAGCTGATCTGCAATCATTTTTCCGTTTTCGGTCATAACATATGCTGCTTCGCCGTCGATCTTCCCGCTCTCAACAAGCGTTTTGTTGTCAATAAGTTCCTGAAAGGCGCAGGTGGATTCAAAGTAATTTGCAAGCTCGTCCTCCATAATTGCGTTCATAACAAGCTCTTTGCTCATCTTGTCTTTAACCGAATTGTATAAATAACATATCAAAATTTTAATTTCACTTTTGGTTCTTACTCCGCCCGGAGCAATGCCCTCGTCAAAGGTGTCAATATTCATAAAATCCTCCACCGTTTTATATTTCTACTATTATAACACATAATAATAAAAATGTGTATATATTAATGTAAATAAATTGACTGCAAATGATGAATATGGTAGAATATCAAAGGAAGGAGGAGTTCATATATGGAGCAATATATGCCGTTTATTTGGATAGGTTTTGCAATAATAATGGCTGTTTGCGAAGCGGCGACTACACAGCTTGTATCAATATGGTTTGTATTGGGTGCAATTTGTGCGGCAATAACGACTGTATTCACACCGTCAATATTGATACAACTGGCTGTTTTTCTTGTTGTAACGCTGATTTCGATGCTCGTGACACGTCCGCTTGTAAAAAAACTTAGAAACAAAAACGCTGTCCAGACTACCAACTCCGACAGTCTTATCGGTAAGATAGGCGTTACACTTACGGATATTTCGGACGCACAGTCTGTCGGACAAGTTAAAATATCGGGAAAGGAATGGTCCGCAAGATCCGATTTTGCGCCAATTCTGAAGAATACAAAGGTAAAGGTGCTTGCGATTGAGGGAGTAAAGCTGATCGTTGAGCCTTTAAAATAAGGAGGAATTTATATGCCGGGATATATAGGATTTATAATAATCGGTGCAATCGTTTTAATATTAATTTTGATTATAGTAAACAACGTCAAAATCGTTCCGCAGGCTCACGCATATGTAATTGAACGCCTTGGCGCATATTATGCAACGTGGGGTACGGGAATCCACTTTAAAATTCCGTTCATTGACAGAATTTCAAAAAAGGTTTCATTAAAGGAACAGGTAATTGACTTTCCGCCCCAGCCCGTAATCACTCGTGATAACGTAACAATGCAGATAGATACTGTAGTCTATTTTGAGATAACAGACCCAAAGCTTTATTGCTACGGCGTGGAAAGACCTCTTAACGCTATTGAAAATCTTACCGCAACAACGCTCAGAAATATCATCGGTGACCTTGAGCTTGACAATACGCTTACCTCGCGTGATACAATTAACGGCAAGATAAGGGTTATTCTTGATGAAGCTACAGACGCATGGGGAATAAAGGTTATCAGAGTTGAGCTGAAAAATATTTTACCTCCCCGTGAAATTCAGGACGCAATGGAAAAGCAGATGAAAGCAGAGCGTGAGCGCCGTGCAAGAATACTTGACGCAGAGGGTGAAAAACGCAGTCAGATTCTTGTTGCCGAGGGCTTAAAGGAATCCGCAATATTAAAGGCTGACGCAGTAAAGGAACAAAAAATCCGTGAGGCTCAGGGCGAAGCCGAGGCTATTCTTACAGTGCAAAAAGCGAACGCCGACGCACTTAAGATGTTAAACGAGGCCGCTCCTACCGACCGTATAATCAGGCTCAAATCGCTTGAAGCATTTGCAAAAGCGGCAGACGGCAAGGCTACAAAAATTATAGTGCCGTCGGATATACAGGGGCTTGCAGGTAATGTGACTGCAATAAAAGAGCTTTGGAAAGACGATGTTCAATCAGAAAATTAATGCAAAATAAGGGATTTTATTTAAAGTCGGCACAATGTCGCTTTACAGGCTAAAGCCTGATTTTCAGTGGGATAAAAGGGTAAAGGAAACGGAAGAATGTTTATAATCGGTTTGTTGTGGTATTTTGTCATATTTTCATTTTTGGGTTGGCTGTTTAACGGTATCCGCAACCTGATTTCAGAACACAAATTTTACAATTCGGGATTTTTGACTTCGCCGTTTTGCCCGACCTACGGCTTTTGTGCGGTGATTTGTTACCTTGCACTCAGGAATTTCAGCGGTGACAAATTCATCTTGTTTTTGGCAAGTGCGGTTATTTTGTCGGCTTTATCCGTAGTTATCGGCGTTATTACCGAAAAGCTTATCGGCTGTAAGCCGTGGGATTATTCCGATATGAGGTTTAGTATCGGCAGTTATATTACCATACCTTACGCTCTTATACTCGGCGTTACCGGTACATTGCTCGTTGCAGTGATAATTCCTGTCCTTGATACGGTTCTGGAGCTTATACCGTTTGCTGTAAGTATGATAATCGTTTTGTCAATATGTCTATTCATATTGATAGACTACGTTTTTTCGATTATAACCGCCATAAGGCTGAAACATCGCATAAAAAGCCTGAGCGATGTGTCTCAGCTTTTGGGCAGTGACGTCACGCCCGAAGAGGTGGAGGCGCTTGAGAATAATTATAATGCGCTTTTCACAAAAAATATTCTCAGACGCCGTTTGGCTATGGCTTTTCCCGAACTTAAAAGAACCGCTTATGTAAAACAGATTGCAGAAAAGCTTAACAGTATTAAAGCCGAAAATATGAAGGAATACACACTTGTGTATGAAAACAAAGATGAAAAGCCCTTTGCTTTCGGCTTTTGTTTTACAAAGCTGTTTTATCTTTTTGTGATAGGCTCGTTTATCGGTACGGTACTTGAAACTATTTGGGCAATATGCGTTGACGGACATTTTGAAATGCGCGTTGGTATGGTTTACGGCCCTTTTATCCCTGTTTACGGCGGCGGAGCCTGCTTTTTGACAGCCGTGCTGTACAAGCTCTACAAGCTCAGCGATACGCTGATCTTTATTATCAGTGCCGTGGTGGGCGCATTGTTTGAGTATTTTTGCTCTTGGTTTCAGGAAACGCTGTTTGGTACGGTTTCGTGGGATTACAGCGGAACCTTGCTCAATCTTGACGGACGCACCAACCTGATGTATGCGCTTATATGGGGCTTTTTGGGCTTAGTCTGGGTGCGTTATATGTATCCGTTTGCCTCAAAGCTGATAGAAAAGATTCCGGTAAAGGCAGGAGCGATAATAACAACACTTTTGCTTGTGTTTATGATATTTGATTCGTTTATGAGCATTGCCGCAACCTACAGGTGGCAGCAGCGTATGGACGGCGTTCCCGCAACGAATTATTTTGAAAATTACCTTGACAGAAGCTTTAACGATGAAAAAATGCAGTTTTTGTTTCCGAATATGACTGGTATTGATAATGACTCAACTTCGGATGAGGTGCTTATTGCGCCTCAAAGCCCTGCAAAATCAGAATAAAACCGCAGTCGGACTATGTTCGGCTGCTTTTTATTTCCAAAAACGAATTTTAATTATCATACTTAAATAATAGTAATAATTCTTTTATTGTATTGAAAAAATATTAAAATTTTTATATAATAATTAAGTTAATAAAAATACTCTTGTATTGATAAGGAGATCGTTATGAAAAAGGTTGCAATTATAATGGGTTCCGACAGCGACTTTCCTGTTGTATCAAAAGCTGTTAAGAAATTAAAAGAATTTGACGTGCCGTACGAGGTTCATGTAATGAGCGCTCACCGCACTCCCGATGCTGCAATGGAATTTTCCGCAAATGCAAAGAAAAACGGCTTTGGTGTTATTATTGCCGCCGCAGGAATGGCGGCGCACCTTGCAGGCGTGCTTGCGGCAAAAACAACGCTTCCCGTAATCGGAATTCCATGCAAATCCGCCCAGCTTGACGGTATGGACGCACTTTTGGCAACAGTAATGATGCCTACGGGAATTCCCGTTGCAACGGTTGCTGTTGACGGTGCGGCAAATGCGGCGATACTTGCGGTTGAAATGCTTGCGCTTTCCGATGATACCCTTGCACAAAAGCTTGAAGAAATGAAAATCACAATGGAAAACGGTGTTGCCGAAAAAGACAAGGCAATGCAGACTAAGGTGGCAGAACTTTGATTAAAAATTATGTTGACATAGACTCAAAGCGGGATAAGGCATTTGACGAATGCGGTGTGTTTGGAATATACCGCAGTGACGATGATCTTAATGTCGTAAATATAACGCACGACGCACTTTTCGGATTACAGCACCGAGGTCAGGAGAGCGCCGGAATCACAGTGAATTCGGACGGAGAATTTTCTACCGTAAAGGAGCTTGGAACGGTGTCGGAGGTGTTTGACAGCGATTCGCTTTCACGCCTTAAAAATGGAAGAATAGCAATAGGTCACGTTCGCTACACATCAAGCGAAAGTCTTGACCGTGCGTCTAACCAGCCGCTTGTACTTCGTTACAAGGAGGGCTCTATTGCCTTAGCAAGCAACGGTTCAATAACAAATTTCCCTGAAATCCGAAGCCAGCTTGAGCGCGGAGGTTCAATATTCCAGTCGAATTCAAACGCCGAGCTTATGGCGTATGTGATTGCATACGAGCGTTGTTTTACCGACGATCTTGAAACCGCAGTGCTTCATTCAATGGATAAGTTGCAGGGGGCATATTCAACCGTTATCTGTGCGCCTACACGGCTTATGGGCTTCAGAGATATGTACGGCTTCCGTCCGCTTTGCATAGGAAAGCTTAAAAACAGCTATGTAATTTCATCCGAAAGCTGTGTTTTTGACAGCATAGGCGCAACGTTTGTCCGTGACATTGAGCCGGGCGAAATGGTTGTAATTGATGAAGACGGTTTTCACAGCTACAAGGCGAGGTTTACCGCACCTCAGACGTCGTTTTGCCTGTTTGAATATGTGTATGTGGCACGCCCCGACAGCGTTATTGACGGCGTAAGCGTATATCAGGCACGCTTTAAGGCAGGCGAGCTTTTGTATAACGAATATCCGATAGACGCCGATATGGTTTGCGGCGTACCCGATTCGGGACTTATTGCCGCAGAGGGCTATGCTTCGGCTTCGGGAATACCGTTCGGAATGGGCTTTATGAAAAATAAGTTCATATCCCGAGGCATCGGAACAGGCAAAAACAAGATTGAACGTCTTTTGCAAACACGCCTTACCGCACTAAAGGCAAACGTTGAAGGCAAGCGTGTGGTTGTTATAGACGATTCCATAGTCAGGGGCAAGACCTCGGCTCATATAGTAAGACTTTTGCGTGAGGCAGGAGCAAAGGAAGTGCATATGCTCATAAGCTCACCGCCGTTTATCTGTCCGTGCTACTTCGGCATAGACATTCAGGATAAGGAAAACCTCATTGCAAACAGGATGTCCGTTGAGGAAATATGCGAATATATCAAAGCGGATTCGCTTGGCTATCTCAGCCTTGAAAGTGTGCGTAAAATTGCCGAAAACGCAAACATCGGTTTGTGCGACGGCTGTTTCAGCGGCAACTATAATGCCGAAATACCGCGCACCTTCTTTATAGATAAATATGCAAAGAAAATAAAAAAATAAAAATCGGAGGATTACAATGAACAGCTTTTCAGAGAGTTACAAAGAAGCAGGAGTTGACGTAACGGCAGGCTACAAATCGGTTGAGCTTATGAAAAAGCACGTTGCACGCACAAAAATTGACGGCGTTGTTTCGGGCATAGGCGGATTTGGCGGACTGTTTGCACCCGACTTCAAGGGTATGGAGGAGCCGATCCTCGTCAGCGGAACAGACGGAGTCGGCACAAAGCTAAAGCTTGCGTTCTTGCTTGACAAGCACGATACAATCGGCATAGATTCCGTTGCAATGTGTGTAAACGACGTGGTTTGCTGCGGAGCAAAGCCCCTGTTTTTCCTTGATTACATAGCTATCGGCAAAAACATTCCCGAAAAGGTAGCCGATATTGTATCGGGTATTGCCGAAGGCTGCGTTCAGTCGGGCTGTGCCCTTGTGGGCGGCGAAACAGCCGAGCATCCGGGACTTATGCCTATTGACGAATATGACGTTGCAGGCTTTTGCGTCGGTATTGCCGACAAGCCAAAGATGATTGACGGCTCAAAGCTTAATGCGGGCGATGTGCTGATAGGACTTCGTTCTTCTGGAGTTCACTCAAACGGCTTTTCACTTGTAAGAAAAATCTTCGATATAAACGAAACAACCGTAAATAACACCTATGACGAGCTTGACAAGCCTCTCGGCGAAGTTCTGCTCACACCTACAAAAATTTATGTAAAGCCGATCCTTGCGCTTATGCAAGCTGTTGAGGTCAAGGCTGTTTCTCACATAACAGGCGGCGGTTTTTATGAAAATATACCTCGTATGCTAAAGGAGGGTATGACCGCAAAAATCAATAAATCAGCCGTACCCGTACTGCCGATATTCAAGCTTATGCAAAGGATCGGGAACATTTCCGAACACGATATGTTCAACACCTTTAATATGGGCGTGGGAATGATAACGGCAGTATCAAAAAATGATGTTGACAAAGCTCTTGAAGTGCTGAAATCAAACGGCGAGGACGCAGTTATCCTCGGAGAAGTGATTGATGGCAGTGAAGGAGTTGTGTTTGCCTGATGAAGAACATAGCGGTGCTTGTGTCGGGAGGCGGCACAAACTTGCAGGCGCTTATTGACGCTCAGAACAGGGGAGAGATAAAAAACGGCAGAATAACCTGCGTTATTTCATCAAATCCCAACGCATATGCTCTTGAAAGGGCAAGGAGAAACAACATAGATACCGCAGTAATAAGGCGTAAGGACTACAGTGATTTTGAAGATTACGACAATGCCTTAACTGAGCTTATCAAGAGCAAAGACGCCGATGCAGTCGTCCTTGCCGGCTTTATGACAATACTCGGCAAAACGGTAATCAATACTTTTGAAAACCGAATTATTAATATACATCCGTCGCTTATTCCGTCCTTTTGCGGCGAAGGCTTTTACGGACTTCACGTTCACGAAGCCGCGCTTGCAAGGGGCGTAAAGGTAACGGGCGCAACGGCGCATTTTGTAAACGAGGTCTGCGACGGCGGACCTATAATCATTCAAAAAGCGGTCGAAATACAAAACGGCGACACACCCGAAATTTTGCAAAAAAGAGTAATGGAGCAGGCTGAATGGAAGATACTTCCCAAAGCGGTTTCACTTTTTTGTGATGAAAAAATAAAGGTTATAGGCAACAGAACCGAAATTCTTAACTAATCGGAGGTAATTATGAACGCAGTATCACTCGAAAAAGAAATATCCTCGACCACATATCCCGGCAGGGGTATTGTAATCGGCAGAAGCGCCGACGGCACAAAGGCTGTAATCGCATATTTTATTATGGGCAGGAGCGAAAACAGCAGAAACAGAGTTTTTGTTGAAACGGATGACGGAATCAAGACCGAAGCGTTCGATCCGTCAAAGCTTGTTGACCCTTCGCTGATAATCTATGCGCCGGTACGCACGCTCGGCAATAAGACAATAGTTACAAACGGCGACCAGACAGACACAATATATGAACTTATGAATCAACAGCTCACCTTTGAACAGTCGCTTCGCACACGTCAGTTTGAGCCGGACTCCCCTAATTACACACCGAGAATTTCGGGTATAGTAAAATGCAGCGACGGAAAAATGAACTATGCAATGTCAATTCTCAAAAGCGCAGACGGCAACCCCGAATGTTGCGAGCGTTATACATTTTCATACGATTGTCCGCTTGCAGGAAAGGGAAGATTTATCCACACCTATATGAGCGACGGCAATCCGCTTCCGAGCTTTGAGGGCGAGCCGACCTTGGTTGAGATTGGCGACGATGATATTGATTCCTTTGCCCAAAAGATTTGGGCTTCGCTCAACGACGATAACAAGGTGTCGCTGTTTGTGCGCTATATCGACATAGCAACAAACACGGCAGATTCAAGAATAATCAATAAAAACAAGTAAAAGAAAGGAAAGATAAGATGAATGAACTCGCTTTAAAGTACGGCTGTAATCCAAATCAAAAGCCGTCAAGAATATTTATGCAGGACGGAAAGGATCTGCCTGTTGAGGTGCTCAACGGCAAGCCGGGCTATATTAATTTTCTTGACGCATTCAATTCATGGCAGCTTGTAAAGGAGCTGAAAGCGGCAACAGGACTTCCTGCCGCAGCGTCGTTTAAGCACGTCAGTCCTGCGGGCGCAGCAGTTGCAACCGAGCTTTCGGATACTCTTAAAAAGATTTATTTTGTAGATGATCTTGAGCTTTCACCGATAGCTTCAGCCTATGCTATGGCAAGAGGCGCAGACAGAATGTCGTCCTACGGCGATTGGGTAGCTCTTTCCGATACCTGCGACGTTCAGACAGCCCTCCTCTTAAAGCGTGAGGTTTCCGACGGTATAATTGCTCCCGATTATACGCCAGAAGCGCTTGAAGTGCTCAAAACCAAAAGAAAAGGCACATACAATGTTGTTAAGATAGACCCCGATTATGTTCCTGCACCTGTTGAGCACAAGGACGTGTTCGGTGTTACGTTTGAGCAGGGCAGAAACGAGCTTAAAATTGATGAAGCAATGCTTATGCAGAACATTGTAACAAAGAACAAAAAACTCACCGACGAGGCAAAGCGTGATCTTCTTATCGCCCTTATCACACTTAAATACACACAGTCAAACTCAGTCTGTTATGCAAAAGGCGGACAGGCTATCGGCGTAGGTGCAGGTCAGCAGTCAAGAATTCACTGCACACGTCTTGCAGGCAACAAGGCGGATATATGGTATCTCAGGCAGCATCCAAAGGTTATGAACCTGCCGTTTGTTGACGATATTCGCCGTCCCGACCGTGACAACACCATTGATGTTTATATCTCCGACGATTACGAGGATGTACTTGCAGACGGCGTTTGGCAGCAGTTCTTTAAAACGAAGCCCGAACCCCTCACAAAGCAGGAGAAAAAGGAGTGGCTTGCAACATTCAGCGGCGTATCCCTCGGTTCGGACGCATTTTTCCCGTTCGGCGATAATATCGAACGTGCAAAGCGTTCGGGCGTTCAGTATGTAGCCCAGCCCGGCGGTTCTATCCGTGACGACAACGTAATCGACACCTGCGACAAGTACAATATGACAATGTGCTTTACAGGAATAAGACTTTTCCACCACTGATACGAGGTGAACTATGAAAATATTGATGATAGGCTCAGGCGGCAGGGAACACGCACTGATAAAAAAATTGCTTGAAAGCCCAAAATGCACAAAGCTCTATTGCGCTCCCGGCAACGGCGGAATTTCCCGTGATGCAGAGCCGGTTGACATCGGCGTAATGGACAAGGAAAATATGGTGAAATTTGCAAAGGACAACAGCATTGACCTTGTGTTTGTTGCCCCCGACGATCCGCTTGCCGCAGGAATGGTTGACGCAATGCAGGCTGAGGGAATTCGTGCGTTCGGTCCTAATGCAAACGCCGCCATAATTGAAGCTTCAAAGGTTTTTTCAAAAAATCTTATGAAAAAATATAATATTCCGACCGCAAAATACGAGGTATTCAGTGATCCGAATAAGGCTATTGACTATATAAAAACCGAAAACACAACTCCGGTTGTTGTAAAGGCGGACGGACTTGCGCTCGGTAAGGGCGTAATAATCGCTCAGACTATTAATGAAGCTGTCGAAGCCGTAAAGGAAATAATGGAAGACAAAAAGTTCGGCGATTCGGGCAATAATATAGTTATTGAAGAATTTCTTACCGGCCCCGAGGTTTCAGTCCTTGCATTTACCGACGGAAAATGTGTAAAGCCTATGGTCAGCTCAAAGGATCACAAGCGTGCTTTTGACAATGACGAGGGACTCAATACAGGCGGAATGGGAACAATAAGCCCAAATCCGTATTATACCGATGAAATTGCGGACATATGTATGGAAACAATCTTTAAGCCTACAATAGACGCAATGAACAAGGAAAACAGACCGTTTAAGGGCTGCCTTTACTTTGGTCTTATGATAACCCCGAACGGGCCGAAGGTCATTGAATACAACGCTCGTTTCGGCGACCCCGAGGCTCAGGTGGTGCTTCCGAGATTAAAAACCGATTTGGTTGACATCTGCGAAGCGGTAATTGATGAAAGGCTTGATGACCTTAATATTGAATGGTATGACGGAGCGGCAGCCTGTGTAGTTATGGCAAGCGGCGGTTATCCCGTAAAATATAAAAAAGGCATAGAAATCAAAGGTCTTGACGACAAAGGACAGGTTGACGGCGCTACGGTTTATCACGCCGGCACGAAGTACGAAAACGGTAAATTTTACACAAGCGGAGGACGTGTGCTTGGCATTACGGCAGTTGCTCCCACGCTTGACGAGGCGCTTAAAAAAGCATATTCGGCAGTTGATAAGATAAGCTTTGAGGGCGCTCATTACCGCCGTGACATCGGCAGAACAAAGTAACATCTGTTTTTCGATACATTTTTAAAAATATTATTTGAAATTAATAAAATTAAGCAACGCCGCACTTCATAAGAAATGCGGCGTTGCTTTTAACTTGCGTTTTTAATTTGTAATCTCAGTCTGTCGGAGATCATTGCGATAAACTCACTGTTTGTCGGCTTTCCTCTGTCGTTGTGAATGGTATAGCCAAAGTACGAATTAAGAACGTCAATATCGCCTCTGTCCCACGCAACTTCAATAGCGTGGCGAATTGCACGCTCCACCCTTGAAGAAGTGGTTTCATATTTTTTGGCAACAGAAGGGTAGAGCTGTTTAGTAACGGCATTAATGATTTCAGGCTTTTCTACCGACATAATAATCGAATCCCTGAGATAGTGGTAGCCTTTTATGTGAGCAGGCACACCAATCTCGTGCAGGATTTGAGTCACCTTTATCTCAATACCGAATGCGTCAAAGCTTATCGGACTTGCAAACATTCCGTCCTTGCCTTTTCTTAGCATTTTTGAGATGTTTTCGCAAAGCTCGGCTACGTCATACGGCTTTAAAACAAAGTAGCTTGCGCCTGCGCTCATAATCTCTCTTTCAAGTACGGGACTGTGAAATGAGGAAAACACAATAAATACCGGTGCTTTCAGATTTTGTCTTTTAATGTTCCGAATAACGCCGATTGCATCAAGCCTTGTCATAAATGAATCCATCACGACCACATCCGGTATTTCTTGGCGGATACGGCTGCAAAGCTCTTCGCCGTCCTTTACGCAGAATGAAGCTGAAATATTAAAGTTTTGCAATATTTTCAGGTTTTCCTGTGAAAATTCCGACGCATCTTCGGTAATAATAAGTTTAATGCTGTTGTCCATTGTCATAATCTCCCATCAATTTTTGATTGTGAATTAATATTACCACAAAATGGCAAACTTGGCAATAGTTTCCAACTAATTTTTTTAAATATTTTTGTCGATTGATTTCGACAACCAAAATCTGTCAATATATTGTGCTATTCGACTGAATAATCTACCATATTTTGTATAGCAACGCCATACCCCTCACAAGGATGATTTACAAACACATGGGTAACCGCTCCGACAAGTTTACCGTCCTGAACAATGGGGCTTCCGCTCATTCCCTGCACGATACCGCCGCATTTGTTAAGCAGCCTGTTGTCTGTAACTTTTATTACAAAGTTTTCATTGGTGTTCTTGTCAAAACTGCAAATTTTAGTTATTTCAATGTCATAACAGCCTATAACGTCGCTGTTTAGCGTGGTGTAGATTTCAGCTTTGCCCGGCTTAATTTCATTAAAATCGGCAAGTTCGATTTTTGAACCAAATTGTGCAATATTGTCATTTATTGTTCCGTAAACTCCCACATCGGTATTTCTTGTCAAATCACCTATTTTGTTGTCGGTAAAGTATCCGTTAAGACTTCCCGCATTTCCCGAGGTGCTTTTAGTTACCGAGCTGATGTTTGCTTTTACGGCTTCACCCGAACCGAGCGGCAACAGCAAATCTGTATCATTATCGCATATTCCGTGCCCAAGCGCCGCAAAATAATTATTGTCGGGGTCGTAATAGGTCACGGTGCCGATACCGGCACAACTGTCACGCACCCAAGCTCCGAGCAGATAGATTCCGACTGTATTAAGCTGAGGAGTAACATTTTTTTCGATTTCGTTTCCGTTTCGTTCTATGCTGAGTTTAAGTGCGTTTCCGTTTGAGTTGAAAGCTGCCGCCTGAAGATCCTCGTTTGTTTTAATTTCGTTTCCGTTTACTTTTTTAATGATGTCGTTAATCTCAAGTCCGCCGTCTTTGGCGGGACAAACATACTTTCCGCCGTCAAAAAATCCTTCAAGGTCAATAACAACAACACCGTCGTTATAAAATTTTACTCCGAAAGTATCGCCTCCGAGATAAACGTATCCTTCATTTGACTTTGCGCCTGCGGTCACAACCGTGCAGGTGTAAATTAAGCTGAAAATCAAGGCAACTGAGATTGTTTTTACAAATTTTTTCAAAAAATCACCTTCTTTCCGTTGCCTTTATTATTGTTTGCATTTATAATATAAGTAATTGCGTGTTCAAATTATTATAAAACAACTTGCCATTTAATATTAAAAAAATGCCGTCAAATCGTATTTTTTTCAAATTATTTTCAAAATTTAAATGATTTACAAGAGGGTAAAAATGTCTGATTCGGAAAAAAATTTAACCGGGCTTTCAACCGAACAAGTCAATGAACGTGTTTCAGAAGGAAAAACCAATAAAGTATCCAATCTTAAAACAAAATCAGTTAAGCGCATATTTTACGATAATATTTTTACGCTTTTTAATTTGATTAACGTAATACTTCTGATTGCGCTTATAGTTGTCGGATCATATAAAAATATGTTGTTTTTCGGTGTGGTAATCTGCAATACCGCAATAGGAATTTTTCAGGAAATCCGCTCCAAAAAAAGTGTTGACAAGCTGACAATTCTTTCAGAAAGCAAAATTGATGTTTTGCGTGACGGCAAAATTACTCGGATAAGCAAAGAACAAATCGTACTTGACGATATTATCATTCTTTCACGAGGAAACCAAATTCCTGCCGACTGCGTTGTTTGCTCAGGCTTATGCAAGGTAAATGAAAGTCTGCTTACCGGCGAATCGAACCTGATTGAAAAAAACGAGGGCGATGAGCTTTTGTCGGGCAGCTTTATAGCCGCAGGAAAGTGTTATGCAAGGGTTGCAAAGGTTGGTGAAAATTGCTATGCGTCTAAAATCAATAACGAGGCAAAATACATAAAAAAGGTAAACTCTCATATTATGAAATCCTTTAAGCTGATAATTCGGATATGCACCTTTATTATCATACCTGTAGGAATAATCTTCTTTATACGTCAGTTTGGAATATTGGACGAAAACATAAAGCGCACTGTTGAAAACACGGTTGCGTCAATGGTGGGAATGATACCGAGCGGAATGATACTGCTTACAAGTACCGTTCTTGCGGTGTCGGTTATCCGCCTTTCACGAAAAAAGGTTCTTGTAAACGAAATGTACTGCATAGAGTCGCTTGCGAGAGTTGATGTGCTTTGTGTTGACAAGACAGGAACGCTTACTGCCGATGAAATGAACGTGACCGAGGTTATCGCTTTTGATGCGTCGGATGATGAGATTAAAACCGCACTTTCGTCAATAGTAAGCTCGTCCGAAGAAATTAACGCAACGCTTTTTGCAATAAAAGATTATGTCGGCGAGCAAAAGCCGATAAACTGCGTGAAATTTGCGTCGTTTTCATCTGAAAACAAGTGGTCGGGCGGTGCTTACTCAAACGGTAAAACGTATATAGTCGGAGCGTCCGAATTTGTTTTAAAGGACAAAAACAAATACTCGGATGTGTATGACAGGATAGCCGATATTGCTCAAACCGTCAGGATAGTTGTGCTTGCCTGTTCCGATTCGGAATTTGACGGCAACACATTGCCGAACGATTTAAAACCTATGGCGCTTATTCTTATAAAGGACAAGCTGAGAGAAAACGTGAACGACACAATAAACTATTTTAAGGAACAGGGCGTTGCTCTAAAGGTTATTTCCGGTGACAGCGTAAAGACCGTACGCAATATAGCCATTGACACCGGGATTGAGGGAGCGGAAAACGCCGTTGATATGTCAACCGTAACGACAGATGACGAACTGTATGACGAAGCGGAGCGGTGCAGTGTTTTCGGCAGAGTAACACCTGCTCAAAAGAAGCAGCTTGTAACGGCTCTGCAAAATCACGGACATTCTGTTGCTATGATGGGGGACGGTGTAAACGATGTTCTTGCTCTCAAAGAGGCAGACTGTTCCGTAGCAATGGCGTCGGGAAGCGAGGCGGCGAGAAACGTTTCGCAGTTGGTCCTTGTAAATAATGACTTTGCCTCAATGCCCGAGGTTGTGGCAGAGGGCAGACGAACAATCAATAATGTTGAGCGCAGCTCTTCGCTGTTTTTGGTAAAGACGATATATTCTATTGTGCTTTCAATATTTTTCATATTTTTCCGCGGACAGTATCCGTTTGAGCCTATCCAGCTTACGCTTATCGGCGCATTGACCATCGGGTTTCCGTCGTTTGTGCTTGCCTTGCAGCCGAACAAGGACAGAATCAAGGGTAATTTTACATTCAACATTATTTCAAGGGCAATGCCTGCGGCAATATGTGTAATATCAAATATAATCATAGCAGCGGTCATAGGAAGAACATTTGGAATTCCTCACCCCGAAATTTCCACAATATCGGTTTATCTTACGGCATTGTCGTGTCTGCTGCTTATTGTCAGGCTGTCTGTTCCGTTTAATTTACTTCGTACCGTGATGTTTTGCATAAGCGTTTCGGGACTTGCGCTTGCAGGTCTGTTTTTTGGCAAGCTGTTTTCAATTACGCTGCTTGGCTTTGAAAGCCTTTTGATATTCCTGCTTTGTGCAATCGCGACTATAATTGTTTTCAATATTCTTTACAGCATTGCCCAATATCTGATTGACAAAAATAAAAATCAATAAGGCGGTATTATGAAAATATTTTTGCCCGAAAAAGTAAACATTATTTTAAATACACTTTACAAAAACGGCTTTGAGGCTTATGTTGTAGGCGGTTGTGTTCGTGACAGCCTGCTCGGAGCTGCGCCAAACGATTGGGACATTTGTACAAACGCAAGACCTGAGAAAATCAAGAACTGTTTTAAGAATTTTAATACCTTTGACGCAGGAATAAAGCACGGTACAATATCCGTTGTGCTGGGAAAAGAAATTTTTGAGGTGACTGCCTATCGTATCGACGGTGAATACAGCGACAATCGTCACCCCGAAAGCGTGACTTTTACAAGCGATATTTTAAAAGACCTTGCACGGCGTGATTTTACCGTCAATTCAATGGCGTACAATGAAAAAAACGGCTTGAAGGACCCTTTTGGCGGCAGACTCGACCTTGAAAACAAAATTATTAAGTGCGTCGGAAATCCTGATAAACGCTTTAGTGAAGACGCACTGAGGATAATTCGGGCTTTGCGTTTTGCGTCAGCCTACGGCTTTTCGATTGAAAACAAAACATCAAAGTCGATTTGTAAAAATGCCACTTTGCTCAAAAATATTTCTTCGGAACGCATAGCCTCTGAGCTTGACCGCCTTTTGTGCGGAAAGGGAGTCGAAAATATACTCAACAATTACCGCGATGTTTTTGCCGTGATAATTCCCGAAATTGTTCCGACATTTGATTTTGAACAGTACACAAAACACCATAACCGAGATGTGTGGCGGCATACCACGCACGCTGTAGCCTCGATTGATGCAACTGCGCTTTTGCGAATGACTATGCTATTGCACGACTTGGGTAAGCCAAACGCCTGTAAGCGTGATTCTGACGGAACCTGTCATTTTAAAGGTCATCCAAAGTACAGTGCAGAATTTGCCGATACAATATTGCACCGCCTAAAATATCCGACGCATTTTATTGAAGCCTGTCTAAAGCTGATAATTTATCATGACGTTCGCTTTCATGGCACAAAACGTCAGGTAAAACATATTATGAACGCAATAGGCGAGAATAATACGGAGCTTTTGTTTAAGGTTCAGCGTGCCGATATTCTTGCCCAGTCGGATTATATGCAAAAAGAAAAGCTCGGCGCAGTAGACCTTGCCGAAGCTATGTATAAAGAAACACTTAAAGAGCAGTCCTGCTTTACGCTTAAACAGCTTGCCGTCAACGGAAATGATCTGATAAATATCGGCATAACCGACGGTAAACAAATCGGAAAAATATTAAGGAATCTGCTTAGTATGGTAATTGATGAAAAAATTCAAAATGAAAAATCCGCCTTGCTGAAACAGGCGAAAACGGAAAAGGAAGAGCAAAATGATTAATTACAAAACGACCGATTATCTTTCGGACGATGCAAAAGCGCTCCGTGAACAGGTTTTTATAAAAGAGCAAAAATTTGTAAATGAATTTGACGATACCGATAATATCTCACTTCACACTGTTATGTATGATGATACAAGACCGATAGCCTGCTGTCGAATTTATAAAGGAAAGTCTGACGGCGAATACATTGCGGGCAGAATAGCCGTCATAAAGGAATACCGCAGCAGACATCTCGGACAGGCTATGCTTAGCAAGATTGAAAGCGAAGTGAGAAAAGCAGGCGGTAAAAAGATTTCTGTTTCCGCTCAGCTCCGTGCCGAAAAGTTTTACGAAAACTCAGGCTTTAAGCCGAGCGGCGAAGTGTATTTTGATGAATACTGCGAACATATACATATGGAAAAATTGCTATAAAAACAGGGCTGTCACATTCAGATGCAGAAAGCGTTTTCTTCGCTCTGCGTTAAATGCGGCAGCCCCTTAAATTTTTTAGTTGTCAGATTCTTGCAACGCCCGATTTAACGGCGGCATCCTTAACGGCTTTTGCTACCGTTTTGCCTATTCTGTCATCGAATGCGTGCGGAAGAATGTAGTCGGCATTAAGCTTGTCTTCGTCAACAAGAGAAGCTATTGCAAACGAAGCGGCAATCTTCATATCCTCGTTAATGTCGCTTGCTCTGCAATCCAGTGCGCCTCTGAAAATTCCGGGAAACGCAAGCACATTGTTTATCTGATTGGGGAAATCACTTCTGCCTGTTCCCACAACAGCGGCACCTGCCTTTTTTGCAAGCTCAGGCATAATTTCGGGGGTAGGATTTGCCATAGCAAAAATTATTGGGTCAACGTTCATTGATTTAACCATATCCTCGCTGACGCAGCCTGCCGCAGAGATGCCGAGAAATACGTCTGCGCCGACCATTGCGTCCGCAAGGCTGCCCTGTTTGTGTTCAAGGTTGGTGATTTCTGCCATCTCCCGTTTAACGGAATTCAGCCTTTCGTCGCCCTTGCATATAATCCCCTTGCTGTCGCAAAGCGTGATTCTTTTAACGCCCATATTCAAGAGGTGCTTTGCAATCGCAATTCCTGCGGCTCCCGCACCGTTCATAACCACTTTTATTTCCTCAAATTTTTTGCCTACGATTTTAAGAGCGTTTATAAGTCCCGCCGCAACTATAACGGCAGTTCCGTGCTGATCGTCGTGAAATATCGGAATATCGCATTTTTCCTTTAGCTTTCTTTCGATTTCAAAGCATCTCGGAGCTGCAATATCCTCAAGATTGATTCCGCCGAAAGAGCCGCTTATCAGATATACGGCGTTTACTATTTCATCAACATCCTTGCTTTTAATGCATATCGGAAAAGCGTCAACATCGCCGAATTCCTTAAACAGAGCGCATTTACCTTCCATAACCGGCATTCCGGCTTCAGGACCGATGTCGCCCAGCCCCAAAACAGCGGTTCCGTCGGTGACAACGGCAACAAGGTTATTTCTCCTTGTAAGTTCAAATGATTTATCAATGTTCTTTTGAATCTCAAGGCAAGGCTCGGCAACTCCGGGAGTATATGCAAGTGCCAGATCCTCTGATGATGAGATAGGCACTCGTGAAACTACTTCGATCTTGCCGTTCCATTCATAATGCTTTTTCAGTGATTCCTGTCTTATGTCCATAATCGCACTCCTTAAATAAAAATTCCTCAATTATTATAAACTAATTTAAAATATATATCAAGGACAATTTGACAATGGCACACATTTGTTTTATTATAATCTTGTGAGTACACCGAACAGCTGCGAGCAATTCCCGAAAGGGACTGCGCGAGGAAAGTCCGGGCTTCGCAGAGCAAAAATAACGGCTAACGGCCGCCGGAGGCGACTCCAGGGATAGTGCAACAGAAAATTA
>OIYR01000037.1_pt1 | contig 76317 bp, 99 predicted proteins | sample 1588221 | NCBI WGS metagenome assembly OIYR01 (sample SAMN03283292) | human gut metagenome | biome: human-associated habitat; material: feces | host: Homo sapiens | place: Peru | collected 2012
AATAAATAAAATTCATAAGTTTTCTTTTCTATAATTTATTTTCTTTTAAAGTTCACAGCCAATATCTTTATGATTTAAGTCTTTGTATATTGCGTATGTTAGGCATTTTAATCCACCATGACACATTTCAGAGTGTTCACATTCTTTGCAATCATCTGGTATTTTTTGCTTTCTTAATTCTTTTAAAACTTCATTATTAATATATAAATTATACATATTATCTTTTAGTAAATTTCCTACTACTATGGGCATTCTTCTGCAAGGGACTAAATCTCCATTTTCCATTACAGTTAAAAGAGTGTCACCTGCAGTGCATCCGTATGCAAAGTCATTAGTTTTTTGAAACTGTAGTGCTCGGTACATTGATATGCTAGTATGATTATTTCTCTTATTTCTTAATTTTTCTCTTTCATTGTTCATTATGTCTAGATATTCCCTAGTTTGATTTAGGTTTAAGGCTAAGTGTTTATCTATATTATCGCCTAGTGGAATATATCTGTCAGACCAAACATTATCTACTTTATGTTTTCTAGCATATTTTACTACTTTTGGAAATTCTTTATAATTAATAGAAGTAGCAGTAAAGGAAATAGAAGTAAATATATCATATTTCTTTAAATTTTTCAATCACTTTTACCATAAAAAAAAGATGGCGCGTCATAAACTTATGACACGCCATCCTTTGGTACACCCTTAGGGGTCATACAACAAAATTTCTAACATAGTCTGTTTCAGACACTTCCTTTTCCAATGCAAAGATAATGATAACTTTTTTATAACACAAATTTTTAGGTAGTTTTCTTTGATATTTATACGCTTTAAAAATAAGAAAAATGCTATAAGTAGCTAAAAACCAACAAGATACAAGCTTTTTACATTCCTTCTCAGTTAAAGAGTGTATAAAAGCTTGGATATTTGTCTATGATTGTGTACTTTTGCACTCGTCAATGTGACGATTGATGCAAGAACTTCGATATATAGACCTGATTCAATAGGTTCAATATATAAATCACGAAATCCCTAGGTCGGCGTCACACGACTTGGGGATTTTTATTTTCCCCGAGTTTTTTTGGCAAGACATACGAGGTTTCATCAGTATCGTCCTCTTCGGTTTACCTGCCGATATATAAAACGACCCTAACTTAGAACGATATATCCCTCTAGCCCTGCTCTGAGCAACCAGTCTCAACAGGCAACGCACGACCGAAAGGTTTACACTGGGATGAAGAAGGCTTGCGGAATGGCTTTTCTGTATCTAGGTAAGACTTTTGATATTTGGTGCCATTTAGGCAGGTAAATATATAATTATATAAAACCAAATTTCAAGTCGGTCAATCCTCAATTCCTAGTGGAGTGCGGAAAAGACTGGGGTGTACCCTATAATGAACATTGAACTAAAATTATAGATTATGAACAAGAAACTTAGATTGCTGGTGACTGCAAAGTGTCACAACAAGTGCCCAATGTGCTGCAATAATCAGTTCGACTTCGAGAAGATTCCGGTAGTTGACAGATTGGACTATGATGAGATTAGTATCACGGGTGGAGAACCGCTGCTGCTTGATTGCAACGGAAAGACAATGTGGCTTGCTCACGGAATCAGAAACGTATTCCGTACGCTCGGAATCCCTGCACCAAGACTTTTCCTCTATACGGCATGGGTTGATTACAGAACACTCCGCAATCGCAGCTATGACTTCGACGGAATCTGTCTCACGCTCCACAGCAAGCTCGATGTGGTAAAGTTCGTTGAAATGAACGATGTTATGCTCAGACATAAGAAATACAGATGGAACGACAATGGTTTCAACCCTGACTGCTCCCTCCGTCTCAACCTCTTCGCAGACATGAAGGCTCTTCTGCCTAAGGACATCGACCTTTCACTATGGAAGGTGAAGGAAATGGAGTGGATAAAGGATTGTCCGGTACCCGAAGGTGAGGATTTCAGACGTATAGCTAAATTGTTCTAGGTTATGTTCAAGGTATTCATTATGCTCTCCCTTTGCGTTATCATATCGCAGCTGAGCGAGATAAAAGATAAATTGTAGGCTTATGGGCAGAAGAAGAGATGTTCGCAAGAAAGGTGCTTGCCATGAATCCTGCGAAGTGTTTATATGCATGTATGGCAAGAAGCGTGAGAAACTATGCGATTTCAGTTGTGTTAAGACTGGCAATCCATGCCGGAACTATATCAACGTGTATTGGAAGATAAGCCGATCCAGACATTATCACAAGACAAAGCCGGAGTTCCCAACCACGCTTGATGCCTGGAAGAAAAGAGAAAATTTGAACTTTTAAACAAATAACAAATTATGGAAAAGGTATTTAAACAGATAGACAAGATTGTTACCATCGTAAAAGTCTTGTGCATGGAGGGTAAAATCCAAAAGCAGACTTATGAGGAGATTATATTATCCCTTGTGGACATGAAAGATGAGCTAAACAAGTTCGCCATCACGGACCCTGCTTCGGGCAAATCATTCAGCGACATGGATAAGTTTGTGAACGAGAACATCAACTATGCCGACTCTCAAACTATGCTTGAAGAGTTGTATAGAAGAGGTTTTAATGTTGACAATGTTAAGAAGGAGGACTAGCGTATGACAGAGCAGGATTTAGAGAAAGCTATCAAGCTCAAGAAGGATCTCGATTACGATAGAAATCTTCTGAAATTTGCGCTGAACCCTTCTGTAGAGTTAAACGTGATTCTTTGTAGTCGAGAAAGAAACGGAGATATGTTCATTGCGAACCGTGTTCTTGGCGATGAAGGTATTAAAGAAATTAAAGGGAAAGTTATCGCCATCATCAAGGACAAAATTCGTAACTTGGAGTCGCAAATAGAAAAGTTGTAGCGTATGACAGAAATGGATGAAATAAAGCTTGCGGCTTACAATAGCTACAAGCGACACATGAGAGTGTTTGGCAAGGGGAAGGATATTCTTTCCTTTGCCGAGTGGGAAAAGAAAGCGTGTGAACAATTAAAATAATAGTGTTATGGCAATAGTAAACGTAGATTTGAGTGAGTACGGTAAGCGTATAACTCTATCAGAACCGCAATTGATAGCTCTAAAATTGGTTCGTAATATTAAAGATACGACTAAACTTCAAAAGCGCAAAAGATTGGCGTACCTGAAAGCTAGACAGTGGGGATATACATTTAAAATATGGACAGACTGATAAAGGTAATGGATAAGTATTTGACTGATGCAAAACTGAGTTGGGCACAGAAAGAACTTCTCCGTAAATTGCAATATGCGGCTGAACACCACAAAAGAGTGGTGATTCTGAAAGGCAGAAGGCTTAGTTAGTAAAATCAAAAATTATAAAGTTATGATTACACAAGAGACTTACGAAGCATTGAAGGATGCTAGAAAGAAACTCAAAAATCGGAAGGGTGATACTAAGAAGATGCTTTTCGAGGGGCAATCACAAGACCTCTACGACCTTCTAGATACCACCATCCGAGAGTTTGAGGGTGAGAACGAAATGACCAACGTTCCTGATCGTGTCTTTTTGGTCATAGGAGAAGACACACCCGATAGTGCCGACTTCGATGAGTTGGATGAGGTGACTTGGAGCAAGGAGCGAGTATCTTACAAGGATATTGAATATACTAGAAAGAAATAGCGTATGAAAAAGAAAGTATTGACCCTCACCGTCAGCAAGCGATGGTTTGAAATGATTGCTGACGGAAAAAAGGATGAAGAGTATCGGGAGATAAAGCCGTATTGGGTAGCACGATTACTTCAAAACAATAGCAATATCGTTGATGTGCGACATCTTGCCTTGGCTTTGGCAGGGCGAACGGATTTACTTAAAAAATATATTGACGCACAGAGAATTGTGTTAAAACAATATACCCACGTCCTCTTCATCAACGGCTACCGCAAGGATAGTTCACGTATCGGAAAGGATATTGAGAGCATCAGCATTGGCAAACCAAAGAAGGGCTTGTGCCCCGACAAATGGTTGAATCATGAATTTTTCATCATCAAGTTCAAATAGCGTATGAAAATCAGAAGTGCCAAGAAGATTCTGAATATTATGAAGAGAGGAACGGATGAACGTTACTTCGATTCAGAGGATGGAATCAAAGAAGATAGTAGGTTCTTACCTAGATTTGTATATCTGTACAAAAAAGCTGTAGTCAGATGGAATAAGGCAAATGCCCCTAGTGCTAACGTCAGTTTGTTTCGTGCAATTTTGAGAAAATCAAAGGAATGCAGTCGTTGTAAGCATTATAAAGGTAATGAGTTTGTCGGAAGATGTGTCAAGTTGAATACTAATGCCGAAAGCAACGATTGGTGCGCAGGAGCGTTTTTTGTCAAAAAGTGAGGTGGGCATGAGAAGAAGATTTTTTGAAAGATTTAAGGCTCGCATTCCTCGCAAGCTAAAGAAGGCTGCGAAGTTTGTTATTATAGAAAGACGTGTAAGCCCAAAGACTGAAGAGAAGAACACAGCCGTTGGTCATGCATACATCTATACCGAGAATTTTAAGTATGTAATATTAGGCAGGCGTACCAAATGGAAAGTAAAGGCATGTTTTAACTTATAAAAGAATATAAGAGACAACTTGCCTATATGTGGCAGCAAGAATGCAACAGAATGATAATGTGGTAACAGAAAAAGCAGAGCCTAGTGCCCTGCTTTTTTCGTATATATAGGTATCAGCCTACAAGACTCTTGCGGTCTTCGGCTATCTTTCCGTTATTCTTCTCAAGGAGCATATCACGAAGCTCCTTGGTGATGCCCTCTTGTACGAGCAGCTTGACCTTTGCTTCTGCAAGTTCCTTCAAGAGCGCTTCATCGGTTGGCTTATCTTCCTCATAGAACATGGTTCCCTTGCCTCGTAGAAGCCAATCTGCCGACACGTCTATGTATGTGGACAGAATCCTATCCACAAACTCTAATGACGGCTCCTTTGTACCATTCAAATAGTTGTTCGTAGCAGCTGGTTTTGCACCGATTGCTTCTGCAAACCCTCTGTTAGACAGTCTGTAATGGTCTCTTATCACATTGATTCTGTCTCTTAATCCTTCCATAGCTATATGTTTATAAATGTGTAAATAGATAAATTAAATATAAAATAATGCCTATACGCTTGGCTAATTGCCTATAATTATATATCTTTGCATCCGTGATTCAGACAACGATTCATCGTTTCTTTATCATTTAATGTTTTACGTGTGCAAAGATAATAAAAAAGTATGGATAAAGTGGTATATAAACAGAAAATTTTGGTTAGAAAATCAAAAATCGGCAAAATAGCTAAGTCAGTCGGCTGCTGCAATGCGGCAGTTTACGCTGCAATAGCATATAAGACAAACAGCAAGTTAGCAGTCGATATTCGAAATGTTACTTGCAATAGGTTCGGTGGTATCCTCGTCAAGAAGTACCCCGAACTTGTGGAAGATTAAAGGAAGCCGTTCGGCTTTTAGATAAAAGTTGTGATTTAAAACCAAGCCCCCATCCTGCGTGAGCAGGGTGGAGGTTGCTTGAAGAAAATCTTAATCGAATGTGTATAACTAAAATAAATAACATCAAGGTACTCTCGTTCGTGATAATAGGAGTATCAACCGGGTTTGAGCCAGTCTGCTCGGTAGTAGAGGGAGACCTTAGGCGCCAGTCAGCAATTTAGCAGGTTTTCTAGCAAGGGTGTTCAACTCGCCCCAAGCCCACACAAGTTTTTGTGTTTTGTTATTATAAAAATGTGATGTAAGGTGACAAAAGAGCGGTATATGTCAAGTGGCGGATATTTCATTATTTGCGGGTCGAAACAAGATGCCACGAACCAGAAGGAAATAGCTTTGGCGGCTATTCTACCAACACCTTTCATTTTAATGGCAATCGCAAAGCTATCCCATTGCCCCTTCGGTGGGCATACGATCATTGACTTATTGGAAAAATTAAGCTGAAGGATATTAAGTCTTTATATAGGGTAAGCGAGGATGAAAGCAAAATAATAACTGATTGCTTGTTAGTATTACAAAAATCCTTCGCAAGCCCGAGCGGTGAGCATGGCTCTTAAATTCGTGGTAGCGCACGATGCCGCTATATTGCAGAATAGCTCAGTTGGTTAGAGCAGGCACGTAACATAATGAGTAAACCCTTAACATATTCTTATCAACCGTGCGACCTGGTCGTGGGTTCGAGTCCCACTTCTGCAACTTTTAATTTTTCATATTTATCTGAATTAAAAAGCAATGCCCCCTGTTGCAGCGGCAACATATTGGGCGGAATTTGAGATTTTATCATATAATGATCCCTGCCAGTCCGTGAGGATAGGCAGGATTTTCAAACTTAAAAACAATAGCGTATGCTTCAATTATTCACGACTCGGTCCTATCAAGAGCGAGTGGACGATATATACAAACAGCTCGAAAGGAATCCGTGGTGTCCGCTGGAGATTTTTGAGCTGAAAGTCAGAAAGATTAATATGCTCAACTCACGTATCAAGAATCTCGCAGCAGACATGGGACGTGAAGAGGGTAAGTACAATACACTATAATATATATAATAAGGTATGGTATTAAGAAGATACAAGCCCCTGAAAAGGACTCCGATAAAGAAAACTCCTTGGGATAAGCCCAAGAAGGAGCAGGAAAAGAAGAAGGCTAAAGCTGGTCTCAGCAAGAGCAAGCTGAGAGATAAGCTTGATTCCGTCTTCTCTAAATATATCCGGCTGAAATTCTCAGACGATAGAGGTAATTGCCGCTGCATCAGTTGTGGCAAGGTGTTCTATTGGAAGGATATTCAGAATGGGCATTATATGTCAAGACGATATATGTCCACCCGATTCAGCGAAGACAACTGCCGACCGCAATGTGTAGCCTGCAATATCTTCAATCAAGGTAATATTCAGATGTACCGCCGAGCGCTTATCAAGCAGATTGGGGAACAGAGAGTTGACTTGATAGAGGTCCGGGCAAAGCAGGAATCCAAGAACTGGTCTTTGTTTGAGTATAAGGCTATGATAGACTTCTATCAGAAGGAAGTGGATAAGCTTCTTGATGAGAAACATTTAACAGAATAGATTATATATGAGTAAATTCGGTACAAAAATTAAAGTAGAGTTAGTGACGCATGGTTGTTTCCCGACAAAGGCGTATGAGACGGATGCCGCTTACGACCTTCATGTAGCAAAGGATATGGAGGTGGCTCCTTACGCTCGCTATTACGTTCCGCTCGGGTTCAAGATTCAGCTTCCATCCAATGTGAAGATGCTGATCCAGCCACGCAGCGGTATGTCGAGCAAAGGCATGCAGCTTGACGTGTATTTCCCTTCTTGGATGAAGGGCGGTCGCTTGGGCAAGGTAAGAGAGAACCTTGATGTGGTTCTCGGCTTGATAGATTGCGGTTATGGCGATGAGGTCCACGCCATTGTGAAGTCGGGCAGGTGGAAATGGAAGAATCGCATTTTGCGACTCCTCGGTTTCAAGTTCGTTCTCCCTTATAGCTGGCGCATTTGTCAGGGTGCCTTCACCTATGTTCCAGATGTAAACTTGGAACTTGGCAAGGTAACCGGCACACGAAAGGGGCAAGGTTCAACAGATAGTTAGTTAGTAGTTTTCATATATGCACTTTCCTGCCCATTTCTCGGGTAGCAACCGGGCGTGGGCAGGTTTTTAGAAAGAAAGGAATCATGAGTAGAAAGAATATCAGACAAAATTACTTCAACCAAATCAGAAAGGTTACCGAGGAGGTTGACAAGGCAGGAGAACACGGCAAGCATTTCCGCTGCATCATCCTTATGGGCGATGCCAGCACCAAGCAGGGCTTCTCCTTTCTCCACGCCTCAGATGGAGATTTACAGCAACTCCTTCTTCAAGCTATGCGCAATAGCAATGCATTCGCCTATGCAGCCGCTTGCGCATTCGAAGCTTACGAAAAGGAGCTGAGAGAGAAACAAGAACAGAATAAAGATAAGGAAAATGAAGAAGATAATAATTAAGAATTTGAGACTGCTCAACTTCTGTGGCATCCGTGATGCCGAGTATGAGTTTAGCGAGAAGCTTACCATCGTGTCGGGCGGCAACGGACGAGGAAAGAGCACGATTGCCAACGCAATCATGTATGTTCTCTTCGGTACGGATATGGCAGGAAATTCGCTCGACATCAAGACCTTCAACGAGAATCACGAGATTATCAAGGAGATTCCTCACGAAGCAGAACTCACCCTGCTGGTGGATTACGATCAGATTGTATTGAAGCGAACCCTCACCGATTCTTGGAAGGGCAGCAAGTGCATGAACACCTACAAGTACTATGTGGATGGCGATGTTACCACGGCAGGAGATTTCAAGAAGATAGTAGAAGATATTTGCCCGGAATCCGTTTTCCGCCGCATAACTTCGGCAACAAATTTCTGTAGTCTCCCTTGGCAGAAGCAGCGTGAACTGTTGGAATCACTTGCTGACCAATATACTACGCAGGATATTACGCAGGGCGATGAGCGATTCGATTTCGTGGTAGAGGAACTCAAAAAGAAGTCGATTGCCGACCTTATCCACCACATCAAGTACAAGCGCAAGGAGGTACAGAAGCAGTTGGATGCCGTTCCAGTCCGCTTGGCTGAACTCAACAAGTCTCTGCCTGAAGCGCAGGATTGGGATGCCTTGTCTGCCGAAATAGAGAATCTCCAAGAAAAGCTTGGGGAAATCGACCAAAAAACACGGACTATCCGTATTGGCGGTGCCGACAAGGTAAGATACGATGGAATCCTAAAGAAGATTGAATTTGCCGAGAAGCGCAAGCACAATATGGAGCAGGGAGCCATGAATCTCGCTACCGAGCAGGCTACCAAGCATCAGAGCGATGTGATTACTGCCAATATCGCAGTAAAGAAGGCGCAGAGTCTGGTTGATGACCTGAAAGCAACGATGAGGGGCTATACAGAATCGGAGATTCACGCCAAGGATAAGAAGGAAGAGTGCGAGCGAAAGGTGGTGGACATCAATAACCGGCTTGATGAACTCTCCAAATCCCGATGGAGCTGGAATGCAGAGGATGGCATCTGTCCTCATTGCGGTCAGCCGCTTCCTGCAGAAGATGTTGAGCGTATCAAGAAGGAATCCAAGGACCGCTTCAACGAACGCAAGTCTAACGCATCGAAGAAGATTCAAGATGAGTTCAACGGCATTCAGCAGGAATATACCGATGCAAAGAATATCCTTGAGAAACTTGACAACGACCGAATGGTTACAACCAACCAGCTGGTGAAGGCTAACAAGACCCTCAAGGAAGCTGAGTTCAAGAAGCTGGAGGTGGATGCCGAGAAGCCGAAGACCTACGAGCAGATTCTTGCAGAGAAGGAAGAGTATCAGCAGGTAGTGAAGGAGATTGCCGACTTGCAGGCTGAGCTTAATGAACCATCCGCCAGCTCGGAAGAGAACGCAAAGATGCTCGCAGAATTGGAGAAGGAGCGTGAACCTATCGGCACAAGATACAACGAGGTGCTGAAACTTCTTTTCACCAAGGAAGCCTATGACCGCATTTCCGAACTTATCGAAAAGGCAAAGCAGGACAAGGAATCATATCAGAATCAGCTGGATGAACTTGATGAGAAGCTCGACCTGGCAAATGAGTACAACAAGAAGTCGTGCCAGCTGCTCGAAGAGAATGTGAATGGACACTTCTCATACGTCAAGTGGTCAATGTTTACTCAGGATCTTGACGGCAATATGAAGCCATATTGTGAGTGCTATCACGATGGCGTGCCTTATAGCCGACTCAATGGAGCCGCCAAGGTGAATGCTGGAATCGACATCGCCAATACCTTCTCTAGATTCTATGAGGTATCTGCACCGATGGTGCTCGATGAATGCGAGAGTGTGAACGACCCAATCTATTCGGGCGACCAGCAGCAGATTCGGTTGAAGGTAACAACCGATGATAAGTTGAAGTTTGAATATCCATCCCTTGCGGTTATGGAGTAAATGAAGTAGAATTTGTTAAAAATATAAATCATGGCAGAAAATATTAAGTTGACTGTAGAGGTCGATAAAGACCTAGTGAAGGGTATGCTTGCAATAGGTGGAGGTATGAAAGACAACACACCATCAAGCATTGTAAAAACGTGGATTAACGAGCATGATAGCGTTGAGCTTCCTGCTAGCGTAATTTGCGATACCCCTGAAATGGGAGCGGCAATGGCAACGCTTGTCCTTCTTGGGATTTCAAAGGAACTTAAATTAGATAAGGAGAAGTAATCATGGCAGAAACAGCAGTAGCAAATCAGCCTTCACAGAAGGCTTTAGCAGTAAAGAACTTTCAGGCGGTAATGAACAATAGTTATTACCAGACCCTTTTGCAGAGTTCACTTAAAGAGAACAAAGGTGCCTTTTGCACCTCACTTATGGAAATCTTTTCTTCCGATGAAAAGTTGCTCCAGTGCAAACCGAATGATTTGATGGCTGAGGCTCTGAAAGCAGCCTCCCTTCGCTTGCCTCTCAATAAGCAGTTAGGACAGGCGTATCTCCTTCCGTTCAAGAACAAAGGAGTAATGACTCCTACGCTCGTTATCGGTACGAAGGGTTATCTCCAGTTGGCTATGCGTACTGGCAAGTACGAGACAATCAACGCTGACGTCGTATATGAAGGCGAGTTCAACCATTACGACAAGGTTACAGGAAAGCTTGACCTTTCGGGTGCTCAGATTTCAAATACTCCAATCGGTTACTTCGCCTACTTCAAGAAGAAGGATGGTCTCACCAAACTTCTCTATATGACTCTTGATGAGGTATGCCGCTATGCAAAGCAGTATAGTCCTACCGTTAAGTTCAGCGAAAAGGTTGATGCTGAGAAGCTGAAGGAAATGGCTCTCAAGCAGGCTGCCAACGGAAGTGGCGAAGGAGTAGGATGGTATTCCAACTTCGAAAGTATGGCTATCAAGACTGTCCTCAGAAGACTCCTGTCGAAGTGGGGAGAACTCTCTATCGAATCAAATGACATCACAAACCTTGATGAGGCTCCTTCTGCCATCGTTCAGCGAGACGAGGAATTTGCCGAAGCAAAGAAAGTAATCGTGGTTGATGCTGAGACTGGTGAAATCAAGCAGCCAGCTGGCGAGGATCCAGAGGCTCAGACCGAAACCAAGAAGTTTAAGTTGAGCTAGTATGAAGCTAATCATTATAGGTTCATCATCAAAAGGCAATTCGTATGCCCTTCAATCAGATTCGGGAGAAATCCTGCTGATTGAAGCAGGCATACCCTTGAAAGAAGTGAAGAGAGCTATCGGTTACAAGACGAGTAAGGTAGAGGCATGCTTGTGTTCTCATCGGCATTCAGACCATGCCAAGTATATCAAGGAATATGATAAGGCTGGAATTGTAGTTTATTCCAACGCCAACGTATCGCAACATTTCCCTAATTGCGTAAGGACTTTGGGTTGCGAGTGTACTCATTGTTTTGGTGAATTTAGTGCCACACCTTTTTTTGTAAAGCATGATGAGGATGCACCAAATTACGGCTATCTGATTCATCATAAGGAAATCGGAACCATCTTCTTTGCCACGGATTGCTACAATCTGCATTTCGTTATCCAAGGTTGCAATACCTATCTTACAGAGTGTAACTATTCGGATGAACTCCTAGACAAGGCAGTAGCAGAAGGCAAGACTCCACGAAGTCAGGCTGATCGTGTTCGCTTATCCCACATGAGTCTCGAACATGCCGTTTCGTGGTTGCAGGATTGCAAGGCAGAGCAGTCTGCCCACCAAATCATCCTCATTCACGGTTCCTCCCGACACCTCAATCCAGTCCTGGCAGTAAACAAGTTCCAACAGGTAATAGGCGTACCAACGTACTATGCCAAGAGTGGAAAAATCATCAATCTTATTTGATATGGCAGTATTCAAGAATTTAAACGATCCTCGCAGCTATATGGCTGCATTGAAGGAGATAGTGAAGGCTAAGTCAGCAGGCTATAGTTTGGAAATCAAGAAGTTTCATCCTATAGCCACCGACCAGCAGAAGGCTTATCTCAACTTCATCATCACGTATCTATCCGGACAGATAGGGCAGACGTTCTATCAGACTCTCAGTGAGATTCAGAAGAATGTAGCCCCTCACATCTTCATGACTGGCGAATATGATTCCAAGGGCTTTCCAAGATTCAAGCCCCTTGGTTTCCTTGATACCGCAGAAGCCTCATCAGTAATCAGAAACGTTGCCGACTATGCCAACAGCATAGGTATTCCGCTTCCCGAGCAGGATGATGAGCTGGCGAAGAAGTATTGTCAGATGGATATAGACTCCAACAAGGGGTGGGTATAACTCATAAAAACTACAAGCTTATGAAAACATTAAAGGAAGTCATTGCCGAGGCTAACAACTATGCCCCCGACAACGAAGCCATGCGTGACGCATTTGTGAATGGCGCAAGATTCATGGCAACCGGCAAGTATTACAAGGAGAAGCCGATGTTCCCGGAAGAGAACGAGGTGGAGACCGTGGACTTGCAGGTAACGTTTCCAATACCAACCTTCCAAGACTTTTGGGATGCCTATGCGTACAAGAAGGGACGCAAGAAAGCAGAAGAGAAGTGGAATAGATTGAAACCTTTCGAAAAGACAGCCTGCATGAGAGCCGTTCCTGCTTATGTGGCGAACACGGTTATTCCAGGTTCCGTATCAGATGGTTCCAGAAAACAATATAGAATGCACCCTCTCACTTATCTGAATGGAGCAAGATGGGAGGATGAAATTTATCCAGTACAGAGCAATGAACAACAGAGAGCAAACAATCTTGCAGCAAAGGCAGCAAGAATCCTTGGTTCCGATTATCAAGGATAAGCCGGACTATATTCGTCCTACTTCCTTCGCTGATGCCTGCACCAAGAGCAGCACCACTTTGCTTTCCGTCCGCATGCAGAGAGGATTGCCTAGTCTTGTTGGCTGGGTCAAGGGCAAACTGATAGAACTTTTCACCTATCTCGGAGTCTTCGACATCGTTACGGAGTATCAGGTTCAGATGCTTGCCGCAAGAATCTGTGCCAAGTATCATTATTGGACCACCACCGAACTGGACTATGCCTTTGTCACCATCATGGATGGAAAGTACGGCAAGCTGTTCCAGCACAAGCACGATGATAACAACACGACCATCAATCCGCAGGATATTATCGAAGCGCTCAACAAATACGAGCAGGATATGCTGGCAGAGCGTGGAAGACAGGACGATGAGCGCAGAAGGGCAGAGGAAATCAGAAAAGCAGCCGAAGAAGCCAAGAACCCACATGGCGTGGAAGCTTGGAAGATTTATTGCGAGAAGAACGGTCTGGATCCTGCCACCCATCGCATTCATACCGTAGATATGAGCAAGCATGATGTTAATCAGGTGCTTTACAAGACCGAAGAAGAGCGGAAGATGGCAGAACGGAAGTTCTATCGCCAAGACAGACGTAAAGAACAGAAATAATTAAAACGTAACAAACTTATGAATACATTACAGACAGACATAGCTATCGTAACAGCTATCTTATGGTTGATGGCTATCGCAGTCGTAGCCTACGACCGCATCAAATACCACAAGTACTACGCCTCAAAAAGCAAGCTGGTAGTGCTTCGCATCAACAACGCCGCAGTCAGAGAGGTGTTATCACAAAATGGCATCAAGCTTTGCCAGTGTGCCTATTACAACACGAACCGCTATCTCTATAGCATAGAGGGCGATCACATTTGTGGCTTCACCGAGTCATGCACACATCTGATAGAAGATGCCGTCAAGCACCACCAGGAAGTGATAGATTGCGACATCAACGTCAATCTTTTCGTAAGTGAAATCAAAAAAATGCAGGAAGAATATGGGAGTGAAGATTAATGTAGAAGGATTCAAAACAAAAACTTTATTTAATACAGCATCAGAGTTGTTTATTAATAAAGTAAGAAGATGTGGTGAAGATTACGACCATAGAGGCGCATGCTCCAATGCTGAACGTAAAGCACATATACGAAATCTCGCAAGAGAGTCGGCAGAAGAAGCTGAGATTTTAATTGAAGAAGTTTCAAGGAAAGGAGATAATCAATGAAAACATTTGTATTTGATGTTATGCTCAACGGAAGATTCGTCTGCACATTAAAGTATAAATATTGTGCGCTCTTCCCGATTGATTTTGAAGATTTAGAGAAGTTCGTCCTCAAAAAGAGACCTACTTTGAAAGGTAAGGATTTTAGAATTGCATTTTAATTGAATAATAATATGAAAGTATTTAAGCTACTTCTTGTAAGTATTACATACTTATTGATCGGAGTATTGGAATTGTACGGCTACTTTCTGTTCAAGACAGACGTCATAGGTCTGTTTGTATTCATCACCCTTTTGGGTTTTATAGTAACTTTTATGTCAGAACTAGATAGTATTAAGGAGTAAAGAACATGAAACAGAAATTATTAAATATCAAGAACAAGTTAATCGCTTTGTGGTGGCTCTTAACAAGAAAGAACCACTATCTTCTGTCTTACAATGGCAGAGAAAGTAGATATTTGGAAAGTTATAATGTCGTAATTCCAGAGTTCATTGAATGGGTAAGAAAGAAGCATGGTGTACCTACCAACCATGAGATAATCAAGGATTTGAAGTATATTAGAACCATATGTGACGATTCTTTGATTTGCGATAAGATTAAGGCATTGATTAAGAAACTTGAAAAGTAAAGCGTATGGATAAGTTATATATTCCAGGAGATTTGGTAATGACAAACGGAGCACCACTAGGTACAGAACAGGATGTCGTTTACCGAGTAACATCATCAGACCCATCAAAGACTTTGAAGTTGGACGATGGAACGGTTATGAAAGGTGTTGTTCGCTTAGAGAATCTTGAAGGTGTTGAATTTGGAGACAAAGGTTATCTCTTCGGAGATTGCTGTGCTTGGGTTAAGGATATTGTTCCTATCCCTATTACTCCAGAGATTCTAGAGAAGAATGTATGGGATAAAGAAGAAAAAGACGGAAGTGTATTTTCTTTATCAGAAGCATTTATGGGAGGTGATGAAAATGATGAAGTCAATTATACATGTTTTCAGCTTTATTATCAAAATAAGAAGGATGGTTGGGTTATAGATATGCGTGGAGAGACATTAAAATTTGAAGTTCATTATGTCCATGAACTCCAACATCTTCTCTTCGGTCTTGGTATTAATCACGAAATGGAGGTGTAGGTATGTTAAGAGAAGATATTAGAGGAATCTGTCACAGACCTTGTATCTATAATGACAAAGATAAATGTGATATGTGGGATCAGTTATCTGTTCCTGATGAAACAGAAGAGTGTGCAAATCAAATAGATGTTTAACGCTTTCGGGCATAAATTTTAAAGATATGACAAAGGAAGAATTAAAAGTAAAGGTTGCCAAGCAACTAAGCATTATCAATGATGCTAACAATGAGATTTGTTCTTACGTAAATGATTACATAGAAAGTCTTCCATACAAAGTTGGAGACAAAGTTAGCTGCTCCAGATGTGATGTTTGTTGGATTGCAAGCATTGTTCCAAAGCGTGGTTATAAAGGTTATACTGGCGAGATTGATGTAAGAATCAATCCTACTAAGAAAGATGGAACTCGCTCCAATAGAGAGTTTGTTCTATTGAGTATGGAAATTGGTAGCATCAAGAAGATTGATTAATCATTCTACAAAGGATATAAATAGATAGAATATGAGTGAAAATGTAATCACATCGTACAAGGGATTCGACAAGAATATGAAATGCCATGGATTTCAGTACGAAGTAGGAAAAGAGTATGAAATGGACGGAGAAATCAAGTGTTGCAAACAAGGTTTCCACGCTTGCAAGTCTCCAATGGAAGTGTGGGACTACTACGATATGCTTAGCTCTCGCTATGCAGAGGTAGAACAGTCTGGTAAGATTGATAAAGAAGAAAATTCAACAAAGGTATGCTCTTCTCGTATCAAGATTAAGGCTGAGTTGAAGCTTGCTGACATCATTAATATCGGTGTCGAGTGGCTGAAAGATATTACATCAACATCTAAAGTTAAGACAGATGGTGAGTTGAACGACAACGGAGACCGAAGAAAACAGATTGGTTCATCGGGCGACTATGCTAAGATTGGTTCATCGGGCTACTCTGCTCAGATTGGCTCATCGGGCGACTCTGCTCAGATTGGTTCATCGGGCGACTCTGCTCAGATTGGTTCATCGGGCAACTCTGCTCAGATTGGTTCATCGGGCTACTCTGCTCAGATTGGTTCATCGGGCTACTATGCTCAGATTGGTTCATCGGGCGACTATGCTAAGATTGGTTCATCGGGCTACTCTGCTAAGATTGGTAGCACTGGAGAAGATTCCGTTATTATGTGTGCTGGCAACAGTTCAATAGCGAAAGCAAAGGTTGGCTCATGGATAACGCTGGCAGAATGGAAATGGAGCGATAAAAAGAAACGTAATGTTCCAGTATGTGTTAAGACAGAGTACGTTGATGGAGAGAATATCAAGGCTGATACTTGGTATCAACTTAAAAACGGAAAGTTTGTTGAAGTTAATGAGTAACTAACCATCCTGTAAAGGATATAAATAGAAGTAATATGGAAGAAATTTCTTTTAAAGTAATTCTGAGAGGTAAAGAATTAGACAAGGCGGAAGAATATCTTTATAGTATCAAAAATGCTATTAAAGAAGATATTGTAGAACAGAATTGTGAATTTGAAGATTTTGATGTAGTGATAACAGAGTAACTAACCACCCTCACCTTGGTGAAATTAAGATAATAATGAAAAAGCCGTGCTCGAATTAGATTGGTTGGCATTAGGTGTAGCCGTAAAATATCAATTACCGCTTGACAATTCACCTCAGAGCACTCTTATGTGGAAAAGGTATCAAGCATTTAGTACACATCGAAGAACGTTAATGAGTGAAAGGCTCATAAAGACTCCAATCCGTTATTATTTTGATAACATCATGGGGAGGGTAAAAAGAAGAGAATATGGCAGACAAAAGCTTAATGGAAGAAATGCTCCCGATGAAGATTAGTAATTGGGAGTCTATAGAGTATAGTGAGGGACTTAATTGTCCTAATGAGGAGTGTGATAATAAAAGTTGTAGTTATCACGCTAGAAATATTATTGGGTGGTGTGATACTCCTCATGGCTATATGATGGTCTGTGAGTGCAAAAAGTGCTTCACTAAGTATCGCTTTCATGGAACAATAGGTGGCAAGTTTGATTTTGAAAACTTTGCTGACAATTTTCTGATGCGTGTTGAAATGGAAAAATAAGAATTATAGCTTATGAAAGTAGAAAATATCAAGTTCAAGGCTAAACGTATTGATGACAACACTTGGGTAGAAGGTTACTTTTATTCCGAATGTGGTAATGCCTACATCATCGAAAATTGTCAGAAAGAAAGTATGTTCAACAGAAATATCACTTATGAAGTTGACCCTTCTACAGTCTGCCAATTCACAGGACTGAAAGACACCAACGATGTGCCTATTTTTGAAGGTGACATTATTGGCTTTGATGGCGAAGGTGAAGTTGTATTTAAAGACGGAGCTTTCTATGCTAAGTTTGGAAAATATACAGAATGTCTGCTTTGTAATTTGGTGAAAAGTGGACTATCAGTAACGATTGTAGGTAATAAATTCGATAAGGAGAAGTAGCGTATGAAAAGTATATTCTCTATGTTTGCTTATTGGGATAGAGTACATCAATTCCCAGACGGGCATATTAAAGTAGAAAACAATTTAGCTTGGAGAAGAAAATATCTCCATGTTCTCAGTAGAAACAAACAATTAATCTTTTAGCGTATGAAAAAAGAAACAAGAAAAGTAGTAGTTCTCGATTGGGAGGATAAAATTAAGCTACAACAATTTATCAAGGATTTGGAACAAATCTATGAGACTTATAAAAGTCCTTGCAAGGAACTTACATGTATCGGTAATACACTTTACTATCTCAAAACGATTGAGGAGGGAATTAATTAGCGTATGAAGATTAGATTGGCAAAGAAAATAATGGAGGAAAAGTAATATGGAAGCAGGACAATTATTAGTGCTATTGTTGTCGTTTTGCGCTTTAGCATTACATATCAAAAATCGTAGAAGAAAGGATTAAATTATGAACAAAACAGATTTACATTCATCATTGCTCTTCCTGATGCTTAAACTGGAAGAGGCAAAGAGCAACCCGATGATAGACAAGAACTTCATTGTTGCATTAACGGAAGTGCTCAGATATTTCCGAGATAACGGAGAGGTGAAGAAAGCCTACGAGAGCAAAAAAGATTCGTTGGCAGACATGGCTAATAGTTCTTGGATGAAAGCACTAAAGGAATATGTTTCCTCCAAAAATCAGGAAGTCGGAGTTGATGCAGAGTTACCTGATATAGATGAACTTATTAAGAAACTCACTTCTAATGAGTTCATCGAAAAGAAAATCAAGGATATTCTTGGAGAGTAAACTACAATTCCCACCTAGCTTCACAGCCGGGTGGGGATTTTTAGCTAAATAAACAAACGTCTAACCTATAAAAACAAAAACCTAAAATTATACCTAAATCAACTTATCTATGTACTTATCCAAATCCTTTTCATACCAAACAAGTTCGGTCCAGCCCTTGCGCTTCCGTCCCTTAGGAAGCCTTCCTTCTTTCACCAGCCGGTCAAAGGTAGCCCTGGAAACTTTGACATAACCGCAAGCCTCAGCTTTACTGATCGGCTCATCCTTGTTGGCAATCTGATGCAGGAAATTCAGCATCATTTTGTTCTGAAGCTTATTGGTAAGGCATCGCCCCGACTGAATCCGCTCATGAAATTCCATCAGGAGCGAGTCTATCATTTGGAGTTCTTCGCTAATCTTTCCCATAAGCTAGCACTTTTTATTGTGATACCAGAAGGCAAAGCCGATGGCGCATACAGCCAACAGGAAAAGAAATCCGATATAGCATCTTCCCAGTGTCATTAATCTCTGCTCACTTTTGGTAAGTTGCCGCTCAACTGGTACTGGCACGGAAACTGAATCATGCTTGAAGATGGTATCAAGCTTCACCTTATATATATTGCGGTATCGGTCCCGATAGGCAATCTTGCTTATAACCACGGTATCACCCTTCTGATACACATAAACCGAATCCTTCACATACACACTATCCATTTTGGCGATAGTATCACTTCTCACAATATACTCAGTATGATACTCGGGAACCTTCACATACTCCTTGGTCTTGCAGCTAGTAAATGCCAGTAGGATAACTCCAACCACTAAACCGATGCAAGTCCATTTCCAAAATTTTATGTCATACCACTTCATACGCTATAGATTTTTATATTCCTCTTTCGCATTAAAACAAGGGCACATCTTCTTCCACTTCGACTTGTCTGCCCCCCAAATGTCACGATGCCCCATAATCGCCGCATTCGGATATTTCTTTTTCAGCTGTCTAAGCAGGGTAACCAGAGCATCCTTCTGCTCCTTGGTTCTGTTATCTACAGCCTTTCCCTTCGAGTCGATACCGCCCACATAGGCAATATTGATGGCAGTAGAATTATATCCCTTCACACCGTTGCTAACCATTTCTACCGGCAGCATCTGGTGTATGCCACCATCCTTGGTAATTACATAGTGATAGCCGGGGTTCTTCCAGCCCTTGCGCTTAAACTCATCCCAAAGCTCCTTTACGCCCCATTTCTGAGAAGAGGCAGTACAGTGAACGAAAATTCTCTCAATCAGTCTCATACCTTGCCCTCCTTCTCCTTTTCCAGTTCCTTCATAATCTCGGCAAAAGCCCTAGCCAAGTCTTCTTTGTTCTCCAGAAGAATGCTTACCGTTTTCTCCTGCTTCCGTATCTCAGCCTTCTGCCAGCTCTTCTCTCTTACGCTTACAAATTCACAGAACACGCAATAGCCTGCCCATATCATAGAGAAGACAGGGAAGGGGAGAACCGTACAGGCTATCAGGTCTATGCAGACCGTCACCATGAAGGGAGAGAAGTATTTCCTCGCCTTGTCGCAAGTCTTCTTGAATCCTGTACTTGTCGTAGCCAGTCCGTTCTCCTTCGCTTTCTTGATGCCAAAGAACAGGTCCACGCCCATAGAAATGATAAGAGCACCCATGCAGATGGCAATAACCAATGCCGATCTGTACAGGTGCTCTTGCAAAAATGTATGAATAATCTCTGCCATATATACCATTAATATTGATTAATGGCGCAAAGATAAGGGGTTTTCAGATAGCTTTTTCCGTGTTTCCGTCTAACTGTTCATGTACCACCAAATTTTATCGGTGGGGTGATTGGTTGACTCGTCGCAGAGGAAACTCACTGATAGTTCGGAGATTCTCTTCTTCAGGGTCTCCTTGCTTCTCGACCATTTGCCAATCACATCAATGTTTTCTGCAAACATCTTGTTCATGGTCACGGCAAAATCCCACATCGTGTAGTCGGGAATCATCCAAGCCTGCTTGTCGTACTCCTCCTTCATTTCCTCGTAACCGAAGAATGGAGCATACTCCTTGGTCACATCATCCTTGAAATAGTAGATGTTGGCGATGCAGGCTCTTCCCAGCTTCTCATCAAAGTGATGTCTTCTTTCCATCCAGTACAGAAGGTTTCTCTGTACGATTCTCTCTTCTTCTTCCGAAAAACCGCATTCTCCGTTCTGAAACATCTGAAATGCGGCATTTGCTACGTGTGATAGCGATCTTGATAAATCCATAGGCATATAATATTAATGTAAAAATGATAAATACATGGTGCGTCTCCAGTTGGTCTGGCGTGATGAGCCAGTGCCGATAATACAGTCTGATGGCATTGATGCCAATGAAGTAGAAGAATGGGATGCGGAAAATCCAGCAGTATCTGAAGAAGAAGCTCACTGGTATCATGCAGATTGGCATATACACGTATGCCAGAAAGTAAATCCAGATGATACAATTTCCGTTATCAGCCGTATCAAGTACGGTAGGTCTTGGGTAACGCCCATAGTCCCAAACTCCATACCAGTGCCCTAGCATCAGCGGTATGGGTGCCCATTTTGCCAGGAGTTCATAGAATCTCCAAATTTTGCGGCTCAGCAAACCTTGCAGAACCAGCTCTTGCTCTTCTTCTGAAAGAGCGTTGTTAATACTCTTTTTCATTTTTGTTTCAATTTTATGTTGATATCGTTGATCTAGTTGCTGTTTATTAGAAAACGGTAGCTAAATGTTTTAGTCGGTGCAAAGATAAAAATATTCCTGCACAAAACCATAAAAAATGAGCAAAATATTAAAATATATTATTTATTTGGACGTATTCTAGATTATTCGTACCTTTGCAGTACGATTTAACGAGTAAAGCGTATGACGAAAACCAATTATAGCTTGACGGAAAAGCAACGGGAAGACCTGATGAAGACTTATCGTGAGGTAGCACCCACCTGCCACACCGCAAAGGAGGCGTGGGCGAAGATAGTATCTCATCCCGCACCGAGATATTATGTGAATCCGAAGCAGGCATTCGAGAAGCTCAGAAAAATGGTGGTAGGCGATTTCTCTGAGGTGGATGCCATGACGGAACCGAGAAGGAGAATGTACTATTCTCTGTTCGATAGATTGAACGCAGTATCTCAGAAGAAGGAGTTTATCGGGCAGTCGCTCCATTTCATCTGCCAGTTTCTGGTAGGAGAGCCAGCCCCCGAATTCTTCCTGTCTCCTCGTTCTGCAGAGGATATTTTCTATAATTGCAAGCGATATGGGAAAGGTTACAGGGATGGTAAGCACGAATAGTTTCAGATTGAAGGCGTTTCTGTCGCTCATCTGCATCATTCTTTGCACTTGGCACATAGGCTTCTATCACGGATGCCCCTGGGAGAATCATCTACTGTACAGCTTCTTCCACGTCAATGGCTTTCATCTTGCCATCAATCTGCTGGTACTCTGGCAGATCAAGGGCAGGATTTCGCCTGTCAAGGCTTTTGCGGTAGCCGTAGCAGCCAGTTATCTGCCGATGTTCGTCACCGAGCCAACGATGGGTTTGTCTGGGTTCCTCTTCGCCGTCTTCGGTGTGATGTGGGGCAGGACAGGACGATGGAAAGATGCAATCAGAAAGGCTGGACCCTTCATCCTCTTCACGATGCTGTTGAATAACGTGAACGGATGCCTCCACCTTTATTGCTTCGTCATAGGTTATTTGATGGAATGGTTTATAATCTACATAGAACGGAGACGTTCAGCATAAGTTTGTTAGTGTTTTAATGTCGAAGGCGACTGCTCATCACGAGTAGCCGCCTTCTTGATGTTATCAAACTTATGGAAGGACTTATCTTATCTTGTCTTCTCTTCTGCTCTGGGTCTCTATGATGGACCCGGCAAAGGAATCGCTTGCCTTGAAGTTCTTGAAAGAATACTCCAGCTTGAAGTATTTCCACGGTTTGCCGAAGAGGCTCTGCAGCGCAACCCAGTCCTTGCCGTTGTTGGAGCCATAGACCGTTACACTTACCGTGCCGGCATCAGAATCGAAAAGATGCTTCAAGCCCCTCAATGATTTCAGAATGGTAGAGCCGCCCAGTTTCAGGGGTCGGGTAGTTATTACGCAGTAATAGTCGTTGGCATCATCCTCTGCCAATGGAATGTTGGCAAGGGAATAAACGGTACTATCATCAAACTGCACAAGATTGTCGGGATAGTTGTTGGCTACCGTTCTACAGAAAATCTTGCTGCTTGTATAGTTGTGGGAGATAGAGAAAATCTTATCCACCATATTATATACATAGTGATAGCTGGTCTTCTTGTTGAATATTCTCAGCAGCGAAGCCTTGTAGTCATAGGCTATCAGGCAGTTCTCCAAGAAAGTCTTGAAAGGCAGGAAGTCGCTTGGCAATCCTTTGTTCTTTCCACCGCTCAACTGCCCCGATACGCAAATCGCCTCGCCGCCCGATGTAGCCATCAATCCCTTCTCGGAAGTGAAGTAAACCACCTTGTCGGTAGGGGTGATGGAATCGGCATTATTGCAAACCTCTCTGGATATAGGGTGTATGCTGGAGTAAAGACCCTCTGCATTCACGCTCATGGCATAGATGCCTTCATCGGTAAAGACGAGCAGAGGATATTGACCGAACTGTCCCTGACTTACCGCCTCCGTATTAGCCACGATACCAAGAATCTTACCAGTACCCACGGTGTTATCGCCCGATGCCTCAAATACAAACGGATTGTTCACTACAGAAGTGAAAATCTGGGAATCAAGATATTCGGGCTGGTTAAGGTTCTTGACCAGTTCTATCATTTCATCTTCGGTGATACTTTCAAATTCCGCATCACCTTCAGCTGACGGAAGATTGGTGAACGAATAGGAGCCGTTCAACATTGGGTGTATGGTTAATGGAATTCTAAGATATTTCTCGCCCGAATAAAGAATGATTTCCGTAGCGTTTGGGTCTGGATAATAAATCCATCCACGCAGGAACGACTTATTCACCGAAGCGATATTCATCGCCCAAGTATCAGAAGTGTTCGTCACGATATGGGTGTACATATAGTAATAATCATCGCCAGTCAAGTCTCTTCCTGTAAAATTCGAGAAACCACCAAATGGATAGCGCAACAATCCGATAGCTTGAAGTCTGCCGTTATAGGTGTACAGTCTTTCTGCTGTAGCCTTTGCCCATCCGTAATAATCATCAACATTCAGTTGGGTTTGTGTCGTAAGATTCTCAACAACTCCTTTCGCAATGAACGTTCTATCTCCGTCCTTTATTCCGTTAACCGAGTAATGCCAGTTTCCATCCATAACCTTATCCGATGCCTTTACAGAAAACAGTTTGTAGAACTGTGATTTTGTCAGCAGTTCATCTATGATTTCCTGGTCCGTTTTATATTCCGGCTGAATTTCGCTGTGTACCGTGATGGTATGGGAAGCCATCGCTTGCTTGTCGTAGTCAAACGGAAGCTCTCTATACTTGTCGTAGCCGAAATTAGCGGAAGGCTTCATGTAGGTATCGTTTGGGGAAACTAATTTCCAACCGCTATCTAAACGGAATGGCAGGACCTGATCAGAGGCAAAGACTACAATTTCCTTGATAATGCCTCTCCAATCATTGCTTATCGGTTCAAACTTGAATTTCAGTTCGCTATACTCGATGAAGTAAAAGATACTTTCTTTTCCTGTCATTTGCCTAAGATCCATATATGTGTTATGGGTACGGTCGAAAGTCGCAGAGCTGAAACGGCAGTTTCTGTTAATGGTAGGATAGCAGATATATGGGGTAGTAATCTTGGCATAAGAGCCATCGAAGAGTCTGAATGCGCACCTGATAAAGAAAGGGAACGCAAACATATTCTTGCTTTTTACCCAGTTGATAGCTTGGGCAACATGCCCTTGAACTGTTTCCTGAAAGCCTTTTTCGTGTGAGCCGTCTGTAGATACTTTGATGGAGAAATGGTGATACGTACCTTGTTGGAATATTCCGCTAGGTTCATCTCCAGCAGCATGTAGGAATTTTCCATTCGCATCATAATAACATTTCCAGGCATCAGGTCCATCAACATCGTTGGAAATATTCATCAGAGTTCTTTCGCTCTCTTCTGGTATGTAGTTGTTGGTTGGCTTCTCGAAGGTGAAGTTGCATTTCAGGTTAGGGATATTCATTCCCAAATCCTTGTAGGTATCTGATTTATAAAGGATGTATCTCAGTCCATTATCTGTAGCCAGTACCAGAGTATTCCCCACCGCCTGTGCATCCTTCACTTCTCCTTCTCCCTCAAATTCTCCAATCGGAGCGCTTAGGTCGCTCTTCTTGTAGCATCTGATGGTATATTTGTTCTCGCCACTATCCCCAACATACTTGTCATAGGTAATGATATTCTCGAAGTCTGCCATTTTATGGACAAACAGAATCGTGCCGCCCACCGTTCCGAAAGGCTTCATCTTCTGAATCGGGACCATTTCACCATTCCTATATATGATGTTTTGCGAATAGGCAAGCTCGCTATCTTCACTCAGCAAGTCACTCGGTACGTTCGTCATACCCTTGCTGAAACTCAAAGTCTTTCTATCCAAGTTTCTCTCCATAACTCAATATCTTTAAATTTTCGCAGCAGAGTGAACGCCGTCGCCACCGCTGCTTGTTCTTTCCTTTTGTTTCCATTTCGGCTTCTCCATATCGTTGGCGCTTACCCACAACCCGATGGCAGTACTCATCAGTACATCATCATGGTTTCCGTTGCCCACGATATTGCCAAGACTTCCATCATCATGCCGCTCGTAGATTCTCAGCTCATGATACATCTCCCGGTCTGGCTCATCCCAGAGCATATCATCCACGAACTGCTCTAGATTATCAATCACCCAACCCTTCGTCAACTTATTGGTCTGGAATCCATACTTGGCAAGCACATCATCGCTCACGTCCTCAGGGCTTGTGGTGCGCTGATACAGATTGTCGTAATAGTCGGCAATCTCGTTCAAGATACTTCCGAAGTGGTCGCCTTCCGTATTGTTGTTCTTCTCTCTATCTGCCGTGTTGCTCTCGATTACCAGCAGTGCATCATCGTAGTAATGCGCCAATGCTGCCGCCATCCACGCCAGCTTGTCGTGTCTTACGTGTCCTCTCCATCTTGCCACCACCTTCGGCTTTCCCTTGATGGTAGGCATAATGTCGAATCTGTCTATCACCGTCATCACGGTATAGTCGGAAGTCGAGGATTTACCGCCAATATCCACACTCACCAAGTATCTGTTCTCCACTTTTAGACAGTTCGGTACTGCCCAGATCTTCAAGTCTCCATCACCATCTGTTCGGATACTTATCTTCGACTTTTCGATGGAAGACTCATTCTTGTTGCCGTCAATGATGATGTCGGCGGTATAGATTGGCTCACGCTTGTACTTCTTCTGTAAATCATCAATAGAGTAGGGGTTGAAGACCAGATTACCAGAGTTACGGAAAGCATCTTCCTCATCCACTGGTGCCTCGGTAGCACAGAAGGAATGGGTGGTAAACTTGTTGCGGAAGTTTCTGTACCACTCGATAGCTTGGAAGCAGGCTCCCTTCTCCCACATACGCCAGAAGAACTTTCCGGTCTCTCGGTAGCCCTTCGGGTTGGTACTCTTATCCTTGTTTTCCAAAAGCCATTTGGCAAAGGCTCGTTCACTCTTCACTTCCTCCATATCGTGCTCGATGAAGAAGCAAGGGATAAATAGGAAGGAATAGGCATCATTGTTCTTTGGGTCCATAGCCAACTGGCATTTCTCATAGAAGAAGCCAGAGTTACCCTTGCCGGTACTCTCGAATACCTCCAAGTTATCCTCTTGGTTTCTGATACCACCCGAAATAGAGGAAATCACACCCTCAGGATCATGCTCTGGGGTCTTCTTCCAATAGGCAACCTCAGAATAGTGGGCACAGTGGAAGTTGCTACCACGCACGGAATCGAAGTTCTCGAAGGATGCCACGGTCAGCGTACTTCTTCTTATAGCCCTTATTCCGTCTGTCACCTGGAAATCATCAGGCGAGTTCTCGTAAGGAGAGAATTGTAACTTGACTCCTGGTCTTCCGATGGTCCAGCCCGGCTGATGCTCCAAGGCTTTTCGGTACATCGCCTTAATCTTCTTAGCCGTATTCTTCTGTTGGGCAAGCACAATGGCATTCCAGCCATCTCTGCGGAAATCCTGTAGCCATTTTATATAGAGCTGAGTTAAAGTAGAGCCTCCCCACTGACGGGCTTTCAAGATAACTACTCGGATAGCCTTCCTGTTGGTTCGCAAATCCTCAAATATCTTCAGAAGCAATCTTTGTGGATAGTTCAGCTTAAACGGAATCATGTCACCCGTCACCTTATCCTCAATCTTGTCGGTCATGTACAGTGCAAATTCTGGGTCTTCCATAAATCTGGTTCTACAGATGGCAAAGGTTAATGTCTTGAAATGTTGGGCATCATCCTTCTTGTGTAGAACATATTTATTGTAATCCTTCAAACTACCCATCTTTCTCAGTCCCCTGTACAGAACAGACTTGGCTGTCTTCTTGGGAACCCACATCTTGGGAATGAAGAAATCGTCCAACTCTATCAGAACACGATTTTCGAAGTTATAACACCCTTCGCCAGTAATAGGGTCATAGGTGCCATAAATTTCATCGTAACGCTTCTGATTCTCAGTTACGAGATTATCTATTTCCTTTTCTGTCACTTGTGCCATCTACCCAGTCGTCTAGTTCTTCAAATTCCGCATCCTGTATCTCGGGTGCTTTTCTTATATCTAGTACATTTACTTCATCTTCGTCCTCTACGGTTGTCATGCCCAATGCCATGAGCTGTTTAAAGTCATCGTCAAGTCCGTGGGTCACGCTCATCTCGCTCTGCTTAGGTATCATGTGCTTGGTAAGCTGGGCATAGATGGTAACGTATGTTTTTGGATCGTATTCCGCCAACTGGTTCATACAATCCTCAAACTTATCCTGATGTCGGGCTAGGAAGTCACGGATAAATTCTTTCTGTGCGCTCTTGCTCACTGGCAGAATCTTCTTCGCCTTCTCTCGCTTCTCCTGCATGATTTCTCTTACCGACTTAAGATCATCAAACTCTCCCATAAGCTTCTCCTTCTCTTTTTTATCCAAATGGCTTTAGTGTATGAACCAGCATTCCTGCTTTGCTGGCACTCGCTGCATCCAGTATCTCCAGTTCTTCATCGTTCATTTCCTCCTGCTTTGAGACGGTAAGCGGGTCCTTGCTGGTAAGTATAAGCAGGAAATATTCGTAGAGAGCACCAGCCACGATGTAGCTGTGGATGTGCTTCACCAGCTCGTCATACCGTGTATCATCCCAGTAGTCGGGCATGTTAAGCCAGATTTCCTTCTCATCCCACTCCTTCAGGGCATTGTCTCTTACCACTCCCTGCGGCTTCATCACGTAGGCAGAGAGGATTCCTTCTGCCTTTTTCAGGTACTTGTCAAACCAGCGGTAGAAGAGGGGTCTTTCCTTATCGTTCTCACTGGTTGGGATGATGTCTTCCTGATTCGTCTGGTTGCCTCGTCTTGCCCTGCCCACCATGTTCGTAGCTGCATCAATGTCATACCAGAGTTGGTTGGCATAGATGAAGATGTGCTTGCTGTAATACTTGTGTGCCGGGCGTGGAGGCTTCGGAAGAAAAGGATTCGGCTCGGGCTTCCATCCTCTCTCACGAATAAAATGTGTTGGGTGTAATGCGTTGAACTCCATTTTACACCTCCTTTGCTACGGTTACTTCTACCTCTGTCTTCAAGTTGTCGCTGTGTCGGGAGAAGAGGATAACGGTTGCCACACCGGTATTCCTTGGCTTCAGGGCGAAGGTATAAGGGTCTGGGCTGCGCTGGATCTCAACGATGCTAGGGTCGCTGCTTCTCGCCTCAATATCATCAATGGCGCCATCATCAATGGAGTAGGAGATATTCACGTCCTCTTCCTCCAGGGCAATCGTGATAGCTCCATCACCACAGCTTCCATCCACCTTGGCAGTAAGATGCTGGGTATAAGGAACGGTTGGAACTACTGGACCACTCAGTACGAAACATCTGCGGATGCTCTGTTCATCTATGCTGAGCGAAGCCTGATAAGGTTCTGCCTGTTTCAGATTGGTAGTCTTTAACCACCACTGGAAAATTACATAATCTTCCACATACTTTGACACCAGTCGGGCAAGTGTATCGGTCAAGGTTCCGTTGCATCTTCTGGAGGCATTGATGATAAACTCTACCACATCATCCGTCTTGGAGTCGTAGTAGATAATGTTGTCACCGATGGTCTGCGCATTCGGTACCAGATACTCGGCAAGAAGTGTCTTCACAATCTCCAGTGCCGTATCAAAATCATGGGTGAGCGTTGCTTCGTGAACCTCATCATCACCAGCAGCCTCATTGAATCCCAACTTGATAGCCTTCTCGTCAGCCGCACTATCCACCTTTGCCTTCAGGTAGGTGGCTCTCTTCACAGCTCCAATCACCACCGACTTTACAATTTGAAATTTTATAATCATAGTTTTATCTTTTTAGTTCAAAATTACTTCTCCTGTCATATCAGTCAGGTTTCCGATTACAGATGCCGGCGCATCCTTCTGGAAGATCAGCTTCAATGCAGAGTTCACATGATTCGTCATATCGTCTGCATACTTCCTTGCAGAATCAGCATAGGTCATGGATAGCACAGAATAGGCTACGTAATCTACCACATAGCTTTTGAAGAGACTACAGAATGCGTTTGCCTTGCTCTCGCTCACTCTGTTCTGCTGGTAGGTGAATATTACATCATCGGTGTTGTCCGTGTAGCCGGCTATCAGTGGAGCGAAGTTACCCACGAATGTCTCTGCTGCATCCTTCACATACTGCTTCAAGATGTCTTCCTCGGTCGAGGATAGGGTAACGCCAGTAAAGAGAATGTTTCCCTGCTTGTCGGAAAGTCTTTTTCCGATGATGGAGAAATGCTTCTTCACCTTGCTCTTGATGTCGGCATACCCTATTGTTATTGTCTGTTCTGTTACTGCCATACCTTATGCTGTTTGATAATACTGATTGTTCATGCTCATAGCCTGAGCCACTGCGTTCTGGTCTGCACCCTGTACGATGCCGTTCTCTACCTGTCCGCCGCCCTGCTGCTGAGCCATCGCCTGTTGCTGCTGGTACATCTGTTCAAGCTGTGCCTGCTGTTCCTGCACGCTGGCAAGAAGCTTGTCGGCAAATGGTGCATTCAGGTTCTGCAAGTACTGTACTACGTTGATAGCGCCCTTGTCAAGAAGCTTGTCGAGTGTATCGTTCTGCATCGTGTTGTAGGTTGCCGTAGCTGCCGCATTCTTGATGCTGATCTTGAAATGGATGTCTCGGGCAGAAAGGCGGTCGTACATATAGACTTGGGTGAAGTTTCGGTCGTAAACCTTTCTTCCGTCTTCGTAGTACTGCTGGATAGTCATACACTTCTTGGTTGCCAGCTTCTCCGTAAACACGTCCATATCCGATAGAATGGTATAGAGCGAAGTGGTGGCGTTCTGGCTCTCCTGCGCATATCTTGCAGCCGATGTTCCTGCCGAAGGGGTCTTGCCCTGCAAAGCTCCGCTCACGTTGGTAACCTCTCGTATCAGGTTCAGCTCTATCTGCAAGAGTTCGTTGGTTCCGATATTCACCGCATTCGATGTGATAATCTCTGGCTTCACCTGCGGCATCGTGCGCTTTGGTGTATAGAATATCCATCCATCGTATTCAATAGCATCTTCCATAAACTGTTCTTTGGTCTTGCCGTTCAGTACGGTTGTCGGAATCATCTTGAATCCCTTGAAGCTGCTTCTGATAGCCATGTCGTTCATTACAATCAGTCGGTTGATGTATCTCTGCTGATCTATTACGTTCGCCATAAACGGATGAATCTCTCCGTTGATGTACGGATAGAGTTTCATCGTAAATGGATGGCTCTTGTAGTCATAAGGAGTTTCCCCCTGGCAGAGGATTGTTCCGTCTGGCGCCATATAGGTAAAGTACCAGTACTTATCGGCGATTTCCTTGCTGGTAATGTAGGCTCTATCTTCTTCTGCCACGCCCATTTCATCATACTGCTGCTTTCGCTTGATATTGTCCTTGCGTAGCTTCTCTATCATGGCGGTATCTTCCATATCCACCCGGAAGTAAGCGCTGGTTCCTGTGGTAGCAATCGGGTCGTAGCATTGGAGTCTGTGTTTGGTTTCAGTGGTCCACACCTCAATCACCCTCACGTAGTGCTTGCCCTTGTTGCTGTAGTCGAAGCTGAGGTTCTCCAGAGCCTTCTCCTCGTTGAACTCGTAGCCGTAGCCGCTATCATCCATATCCTGAATATCGAAGATGGTGTCTAGGTCGTTTTCCGTCAAACCGTATTCTTGTCGCGCGAATTTCTGATAAAGGTCTTCCTTGCTTACATCGTGCAGCACACCGATCAGACTCACGTCATTGTGGCGTGGGTCGCTGCCGCATTCAAAGAACATGTGGTCTGCTTCCATCGCATCTGTCCACGAATCGGGCATTTCAAGGTCTCTGTCTTCCCAGCACTCTCTTACGAACATCTGACCGCCTATCAGATAGTCCTTGATAGCGTGGTTCAGTACGTCCTGCATATAGGTGTTCTGCCAGTTGCACTGCATCGTGGCGCTCATCATGTCGCTCAGTTGCCGGGAATTGCTGTCCCTAGCGAAGCATACTGGCTCCGTACCCTGCTTGGCATAGAGTCCTGCGATGGATTCCAAGATACTGATCATGATGTTGTTGCTCATAGGGGTCTGGTTGCGCCGCTCCATATAGGTGCGCTCCGTCATTTCCTCCCAGTAGCCATGATGATACACCCTGATGGTGTCGCTCCATTGGTCTCCGTTGCAGTATCTCATCGTTCTTGCTCGGGTCTCCCTCACGCCGCTCAGATTATTCCAGGCATTCTTGCATCGGGTCAGCAGTTCCCAGTCCTTTCCGTGCTCCTGCCGCTTCTTTCGAGCCTTCACGGAATCGTATCTGTTGCGCTGAGGCATCACCTTGCTAAGTGTTAATAATTTCGCCTTAACCATATTTGTTTACACATTATTAATTTATAGGCGCAAAAATAGTCTTAAATCCCTTTTTCTTTGCCGTGTTTCCGTGCGTTTGCCTATTGTCACGGAAACACGGAAATATAATTGCATTTTCTTTGCATCTTTGCGGCAACGTTTCAAACAGTTTAAAATATGACAAAGGAAGAATTAGAACAGATGAATGCAGGTGGAGAATCTGAACAGCAGGTTCCTTCACCCGAACAGGCTGCGGAAGAGACTCCCCCGGTAGAGGAGCGCCCTAACCGTAAGGCTTTCTCCGACCGATTCAAGAAGCGTCATACCGACATTGATTTCGAGGACAAGGAAGCTCGTTATGCGGCTATGAACGATGATGCTGATACGCTCGGACGATACGAGGAGAGCGGAAAGGCGTTGTCTAAGGTGTTCGATAAGCATAAGTGGCTCGCTGCATGGGTATTGGACATGGAGAAGAATCCAGAGGATAATCCTTTTGATGCGATGGCTCGCTTTGGTATCGACATCAAGGCTCTGCTCGAAGATCCAGAGGGCGGCAAGAAGCTCGCCGAGATTCTTGCAAAGCACAATGAGGAAGTTGCCGAGCAGAATGAAGCAACCGAAAGGGTTACGGAAAATATGCGCAAGTCTATCGAACGCTTGGTTAAGCTTTACCCAGATGATGCTCAGGATATGTGGAAGCAGATTTACGAGATTCACGACAAGGTGGAGAGCGGTGACATCCCAGATGACGTTTGGAAGATGCTTCACAATGCCAACAACTACGATTCTGATATTTCCTCTGCCCGAGACGAGGCGGCTATGCAGGCTAGAAACGAGAAGATTCAGAATAAGGTCCGCTCTTCCGCAAACGAGGGTATTCCTCCTGCATTATCTACTTCGGGCGCTGGCAACAAGCCTGTAAAGCAGAAGAAGGCTCCAAAGAGCGGTTTCTTCGAAGGTATCACTTACAATAATTAATCCATAAATATATGTATAAAATGAAGAAAGATTGTATTAAGAATTTCACAAGTGCTCAGTTCGTCTTCAAGATGATTCTGATGCTTCTTGCCGTGGTAACTGGCGGCGGCGTTCTTGCTATGGCAGATACGGCTGAACCGACTACACAGATTGGTGACGAGGGTCATGAGCCTTCATCTAAGGCTGATGCTGCAACCGAGCCTGTTGATCCAAACGTATCAGACCGATTGGCGCCAGGCGGCAAAGCCGAAGGTCAGGACTTAACCGGCACACAGGCTTCTGCTACCCAGATTCGCAAGGGTGGTCTTGCCGAAGAGGATTGGGATAGTGAGGTAGAGAAGTATCGCCCTTTCCGCACTCCTTTGTTGCAGATTATCCGCAAGGTTACCAAGAGTGTTCCTTGTAACAGCTACGAGAAGAAGCACGCTCGTGTTGGTGGTGATACTCTTGATGGTATGACTACCAAGGCGATTGAGGCAGCTGCGGCTGGCGGCACAATCAAGCTTACCAAGGCAAACTTCTCCGGTTCGCTTCTTCCTCTCTACAAGGGTAGCACCGTGATCGTTCCTTCTGTGCCTGGTTACGAGCGTGGTTCAAAGACCAAGGTTAATGGTCGCTTGAATCTCCTGGTTGTTGAGAAGACAAAGGACGAGGTTACTTTGCAGGCGCTCAATGGTCCAGCTGAGACAGAGGGCACTATTGGCGAAACGCTCGATACGATGGGTTGCCCTGCTATCCCTGCCAATAGTCGTATTCTCTGCGCTTCCACCATCCTCTCTGAGAGCCAGATGAATGTTCCGCCAGAGAACTACCAGCCTCGTTCTGAGGAGGTTTACTTGCAGAAGCGTGCATTCTCTATCATCTTCACCGAGGAGTTCGAGAAGATCAAGAGGAAGGCTCCTCATACTGTTGCCGACATGAAGGAAGATGCTCTCACCAAGTTCTTGCTCCGTCAGGAGCGAAGCTACCTCTATGGTACTAAGCTCAAATTCCTGATGGAAACCAAGGATGGCGCCCAGGAGTACGCTTACTCTGCCGAGGGTATCATCAATCAGTTGACCAACTCCTATGGTATCGGTGACACCTATACATTCGCTGACCTTATCGCTATCGCCAAACTGATGTTTACAGACTTTGCTGAGTCTGATGAAATGTATCTCTTCTGCGGCAAGAACGCTATCGAGCGCCTGATGAAGATTGAGCTTCCTAAGGGTCGTGATGTTATGTTCTCTACCGTCAAGGAGTTCGATATCACCTTCAACCAGTTCAAGTGCAGCTATGGTACACTCAACTTCGTTTGGGACAGCACACTCGACTACATGGATTTGGAAGACTGCATGATTGGTGCTGACTTCAAGGGTGCTCGTCACTACGTCAAGGAGAAGAGCAAAGAGCGCACCAACGACTTGTCTAAGGATGCTTACGACCCACGTCTGGCTAAGCGCTACATGCACTGGGAGGCAGACTGCATAGCACTCCGTGGCTACAACAGTATTCTTGTCGGTCCAGAGGCGAAGATTTCTGCTCTTGGCGCATCTGGCGTTATCAACAACATTATCTCCATGAGCAGGTTGCCTGAGACTCCACATGAGGGTATGATCGTCGCTTTGACTGCCGATTACGAGGTTACCAATGCTGGTGGCGAAGGTACAACCAAGTACGAGAAGGAGAATGTTTACATCTACAAGGGTGGTAAATGGGAACTCTTCTCGGGTCAGCTGGTAGCTGCCTAGTAATGCACAGAATAACAAGTGACTGGTTAATGCCGGTCACCTGTTATTCAAACTAAACTTTTAGCAATATGATTAAGACTTATAGATATAACGCAAATAGAAACACGGTAAGTCATATCCTACAGGGTAAGAATGGCGTAACCGTTCGCTATAACTTCGAGCGAGGTAATGTAATCACCAAGCAGAAACCCGAGCTTATCTTGAAGAATGAGTATGCTCAGAATCTGCTCGAAAACAGTGAATTGTTCCAGAAGGGGCTTGTTACTCTCGTTCGCTCTGAGAAGACCATCGAAGACAGACTGAGGGAGAATGAGGAGAAGGAAAAGGAAGCTTCTTTAGCCAAGACCAAGGGTTCTGTCATTGAGGTAACTTCTGTAGTCACGGCATCAGATCTCCTTGCTTTCGTCAACGAGGAAGACAATCGTGAGGGTTCAAGAATGTTCAAGACCGCATCAAGTGCTATGGAATGGGCGAAGAAGCACAACTATGACTTCCCGAACTACATGAAGGAGTAACATATATAATAAGGTGAAATGAAGGTAGAAGACATCATAAAGGCAGTTCGTTGGTGCATAGACGAGGAATCCAACAACTTCTCATCAATCACAGATGAGAAGGATGATTTGTATATGGACAACATCATCAAGGCAAAAATCAACGATGCCCTGCATTGGATTGCCGTTACCGCATCATCCTCTGCTGCATTGATTGATTCCAAGAAGATAGGTACTTCTTCCGCCACCCTCCAAGTGCAGGACTACGATGCTCAGAAAAGCATCGGTATCATTACGATGGATGCCAATACCGAGGTGATCAATATCTCTCGCATTCGGGGCAATGGCTGGTTCAAGGCAGTAGTGCCTATAGAAGATACCCAAGATGAGGCTGTCATGATGTTTGATGATACGGCAAAGGGAACCATCGACCGACCACAAGCGGCTATCATGCGTGAGAATCCTCTGAAAATCCTCTTGCAGCCCAAGCCTACGGAAGCGGTTATTTCCTATGTGGGTGTTCCGAAGAACGTAAGCACGTCCGATTCTACAGATGTAGCTATCCCAGACCGCTTGAAGAATGCCTTCATCTACTATCTCGCCTTCTTATTGCTTTCAGCCTACGATGATACCAAGGCTACGCAAATGTACACGATAGCCTTGCAGCAGCTAGGCGTTAGTCAAACATCAAAATAATGAAATCATGGAGTATGTATCTACGAATTATAGCGAAGAAGAACTGGCATGGGTCTCCCCAGAGATAACCTTGCAGCGTGACATCTACCTGATGATTAAGCTAAAGCGCCCAGGAAAACTGGTAATCAGACAGGATAGGGGCGATGGCAAGAAACCGAGAGTTCCCATCCGTGCCCACAAGAACACCAGTGAGTTCAAACTTCGTCTTCGGGTGATTCCAGAAACCATAAAGATTCAGATATTCACTTCATCAGAACCAAAAGAAATCAAATATGCCTACATTTAGAGATGATCCAAAATTAGGTTGCATGGTGCCGATGATGAAAACAGACGACATCAACGACCAAGCCATCACGAAAGAAAAGATTCGTGACGGCAATGTTACGACCGAGAAGCTCGCTGATGGTGCAGTTTCTACGGATAAGCTACCTGACGGAGCAATCAAGGCTTCGAAGATAGCGGATGAGAATATCACGACCGAGAAGTTAGCTGAAGGTGCTGTTTCTACATCTAAGCTTGATAATGGATCTGTAACAGAAGAAAAGCTTGATGATCGGTCTGTAACTAACGGAAAGTTAGATTTTTCATCCGTAAGCTATGATAAGCTTCAAGATGATGCTGTCATAACACGGAAAATCAAGGATGGCAGTGTTACCGCTGAGAAGATTGCCGATAAGAATGTAACCAATGGAAAGTTGGGAGATTCTTCTGTTGATACAAGAGTACTTCGAGACAGCAGCGTAACGTCTGACATCATCGCAAACGATGCGGTAACAACGGACAAGATAGCTACAGAAGGTGTTACAAGAGATAAGCTTGCAGAATGTTCCGTTACACTAGACAAGCTCGCCGAGGAATTAAGGAAGCTTCTCCTTGCAGCTATTGGCTTGCCGGAAGATCTTGTAGAGAAGATTCAGAACATTGATAAATCTATTCAGAATATTCAAAATCAGGTAAATGAGTTTGTTTCTATTTCTGATGCAGATATAGATAAGGTTATTGACGGAACGTATGTTCCTGTGCCAGTTCAGCCGTCTGCTTCCTTAGAGTCAAGAGTCAGAAATGTAGAAGACGAGATTGACAACATCAAGCAGTCTAATATGAAACCAAATGAGGTAAAAGAAGTATTAATATAGTTTGCGTATGGAATATCTTGATAAACTCGGACTATCTACACTTTGGAACAAAGTAAAATCGTATATCAACGAAAAAAACTTTATACCAAGTTCAGAAAAAGGAAAAGCCAACGGATTAGCTTCACTCGATGCGAATGGAAAAATACCGCTGACACAGCTTGGCAATCTTGATATGTCGTTGTTCAAGGTTGTTGAGTATTTGCCTACAAGCAATATCCTTTCAAACAGAATCTACCTCATTAAAGCTTCTTCCACTTCATCCAAAAATATCTATGCCGAGTATCTCTATACTGGCGATACAAGCAAAACTTATGATGAAACCAAATGGGAGAAAATCGGAGAATATAAGTCGGACGTTGATCTTACGTCATACGCTAAGACTGAAACAGTAAATGCTGCTCTCTCGAAAAAGGTAGATAAGGTGGAAGGTAAAGGGCTTTCGGAAAACGATTATACTACGGCTGAAAAACAGAAGCTGGCAAACCTAGACTTCACTGCAATTTCAGACGAATATATTAATGGTTTAACATAATAAACATAATATGGAAAAGAAATATTTAAACGATTCTGGTCTCATGCACTTTTGGGGTAAAATCAAATCCTACACAAAGTCCGTATCAGACGCCTTGCAGGGTCAGATTAATGACAAGCAGCAGCAGATTACCGCCAACAAATCTGCCCAAGACGCAAAGAACGCCTCGCTGGATGATAATATGAAAAAGCTCAACACTCGTGATGATCAGATTACAGAGACTTTGAAGAATATCGCCGCCACTGGTGGTGCCAGTGTTGCAAGTGCTGTTACTTACGACAACACCACTTCCCAACTTACCTCGGCAAATATCCAAGGTGCAGTCGATGAACTGCAAGGGGCTAAAATTGACAAGACATCAATCTTGCAGGAGTCTGGTGAAGCAGAAGATAAGGTAATGAGTCAGAAGGCGGTGAGTGATAAACTCAGCAACTTGGCAGACAATACAGAAATTAGAGACACGGAAAATAATATTATTAAAAATCCATTTTCTTATGTCAACACCCCAGAGTTCATGAATATTGAGACCGATGCGGACGATAATGTGCTTGCTTGTACGTATGCGGACGGAAGTCACTATGCTCACAATATGAAGTCTGAGACGATTGATGAACTGAACGATACTAAGGTTGACAAGGAGGAAGGCAAATCCCTGATTGATTCCGAAGTTGCAGCAGCCCATTCGGTAATTGACAACCCCGAGTTTATAGAGGTGGAGACGGATGCAGATGGCAAGGTTCTTGCCGGCACGTATGAAGACGGAAGTCACTATGCTCACAATATGAAGTCTGAGACGATAGATAAACTATCATCGTATCTCAGTGAGAAAATTGAAAAGTTGCAAAAAGAAATAATCACGGGAAGCAATGTCGTTTTACGAAACAAACAAAATACTGATGCCTTGTTTAGTGCTTGCAGATATAACACTTTGGAAGCACAGGGGAAAGATTTACAATTATGTATAGTGACAGATTCACATGGAGAAACTACACCAGTAGAAAATGCAGTTAAGCTAACAAGTAATTTCGCTTCCATAGATGCGATTATTCATTGTGGAGATATTTGTAATTATATCTATGACCGTAGTGAAGTACAATCTACAATTAAGGTTATGTCATCTTGTGTAAAACCGTGGTTTATTGTTGTCGGAAATCATGATGTTGGTAACACCTTATATTTAAATACAGCTGCAACTCATGATGAAATCTTTATGGATTTCATACTACCAATGATAGAATCGGGCATCCTTAAAGAAGGTGAATATACTTATGGAAAAAATTATTATTATCACGACTTCAAAGAAAGAAAAATCAGGCTTATAGTTCCGTATGAGTATGATAATCCTCTAGATGTTGCAGACAATGATTATTGGAATGTAGTAGAATACGATTCTACTGCTGCTATGGTAAAACCTGGAGCATCATATTCAGTTGGCGATAAGATTAACTGCGGTGGATATAAAGATCATTCTTTTGTCTGCAAAAAAAATGTCGTGACTATTGATAATACTCAGAACCCTGATTATACGCTTCATACACTTCCATATTATAAATGCGGAAGAGCAACAAGGGTTATCATGGCGGAACAAGCTAGATGGTTTATTGATACCTTAAACTCTACTCCGGAAGGTTATGGGATTGTTGTTGCAACTCACAATCCTGCGATGATAAACAGCTCAAATGTGAAGGATTATAAGTTTGCCGTAAGCTCGGATTTAAATGCTAAAGACGATGGCATGTATGCAATGGAAACAGACTTGTTTTCTGAGCTGATTAATGGTTTTAACAATAAGACAACAGGAAATATTAAGGTAAAGATGTGCCATTCTGGATGGCATACTGCGGATGCTTCCTATCTTAATGTCAATGGAGATTCGGACAAATACGCTTACTCATTAGACTATGACTTTACAAATGTGAAAGCAAATTTCATTGCATATATAGGTGGGCATAGCCATCGTGATTTGGTCTTTAAGCACAACTCGTATGGCAAACAATATTCCATCAATCCTGTGTGTGCATCAAACAACAAGCAACAAAGACATGCAGCAGACATTCCTAATGTGGATGATGTTAACTCGTTAGCATTTGATGCTCTAACAGTTGTGACATTTAGAAAAGACTCCTTGATTCTCAATCGACTTGGAAATCAATGGTCAACAGAAGGTAAACATAGAAATTTTGAATTAATAAAAATCAAATAATTATGAATAAATGTCTTAAAAAAACGTTGACACATTTAGTTGGCAACGACAAACTTTTAAAGTTCAATGAAATAAAGCTCCATTGCTATGGAAAAAGCGATGAGCAGTTTAGAGTTTGTGGTAGTGAATGGGGGATTGTTGACACAAACAGCAATGCGACTATAAAAATAATTAGTACAGATGGAGTAACTTTCATTGATGGAAGTACAACCTTGGATGTAAAGACTGAAAAAACTAAGAATATTCTGTCTGATAAGAAATTTACGCTAAGCATAATTCCAAAGGAATCAGTGACTGTTTTAAATATTAAAAATGACGGTTCTTGCCTTTTCTCAGATAAAGACAAGATGGATTTGTCAAAATTGACATGGCTTACAGGGCTAAAGAAATTAAGAATTTCGTCTAACTTCAAAGGAGATATTAACGATTTGGTAAAACATTCGCAGGTAACAGATTTGATTATAGGTTCATGTCCAGACTTATATCTTGACATCAGCAACCTTCCAAGTTCTACCACAACTATGCAGATTGCATCTTGCAAGAATATTACTGGAAAAATAGCAGATGTAGCAAAGTTAAATTTGACAGAGAATAAAGACTGGGCATTTACTATTCGCAATAGTGGAATATCAGGTGACCTAGCAGATGTCCCATCCTCTGTTCGTTATGTAACAGTTCCTTATCCAAAACTAACTTGGACAAAGGGGAAAAGAACCAATGCGTATCTTCTTGCTATAGATACCACATTAGACCAGTTAGGATTTGCTTCACATTCTGATGTGGATAATATGTTTATTGACCAATCTACTTGTACACTGGATGCAGATTCTTTAAGTTCTCAACATGACAATAAAGTTAAGAAGATTGTTGTGAGATGCCCTAATGGTTACATTCCATCTACTGATGCTCAAGCTGCCATCCGCACACTTTACAAAAAAGGATTGACTAATATCATTGTCAATAATATTGAAATGAATAAATATAAGTAATTGAGAAAAAAGAACTCTAAGTCGCTGACTTTATAATAAAAGAGTGGGGGCGTTAAAACAACTCCCCACTTTTTCCTTTAAAGCGTTCCGTACCATATTTCAGCAGAAACTCTTGGATGATACCTTGCTGGGCTAGAGTGTTGAAATTTCTTCTATGGGTATCATCAACTTCGGAATGGCACTTAATGCAAAGACACTCCAGGTTGTTTTCACGATTGTCAGTCTTGTTGCCATTTCGATGATGAGTCTGCATAAACTCACTTTCGAACGGATTCATAACTTTTACACCACATCTTTCACATGTGTAGTTATGCTTCTCTCGATACTTTTTACTGATCTCCCTCCAATCTCTAGTATAGCCATTAACATCGACTTCTATCTTTTCTCCCGGTTTACTAGGAGCTTTATATGCCTTTTTTAAAATTTCAACAAATTCATTTGAAGTAGTGTTTTTATTAATGTTGCCTAAAATGGCTGCACAATTTTTACAAAGAGGTAGATTATCTATCTGTTTATCTTTGTTATTGTCACTAGTATCAATAACCCACACGGGCATTTTATTTGCTTTCCTGTATTCTGGGATGGCACCAGCAGCATTCATAAAATCTTCTATGGTTTGACATTTGCAAATATGGTATCTTGGCTTTCCAAACCTTTTGAGATTGTATTTTCTTTTATACAGAAAAATACGTTGTTCTTCTCCTGTGTCAGGATCAATATTAAAGATACCGGTTTTATCAATCTTTAATGTTCCATTTTGTATATCTCCAAGAGTAACATCTTGTGATTCAACCTCGCTATAGCCGCCTTTTCCTTTTGGCTCCTTTATATGAAATCCCAATGCTATTAGTTTATCTCTAAGTGCACTAAAATTAATCAATGGTTCCTCTTCCATAATAATTATTTAATTATTTGTTTTTGCCAACAAAATTCTCCAGAAGCTTTTCGCTATCAGTAATAATTCTGAACTCTACTCGTCTAGACTTAGCTAAGTCGATTTTGTTATGGCTGTCATGAATGTATTCACCTTTTGAATCCAAAGCCTTGCCGTATGAAAGACCATTTGCCGTAAACCAATATTCCAGCAACGCCTTCTCTTTTGGAGTGTATTTCTGAAACTCTGGCAGAGAACGGAAGAAGCGAAGGACATTCAGTGCACGTTTCTGCGAGAGGATAACATTTGCAATATAAGGGTCTTTATCAAGCTGTGGATAACCCCAGTCGTCCGTATGCCCCTCGATGCGAATTTCTGTTATATGGTTTCGTAAACTGTCATTCAAAAGTATATCAAAATACCTTGGCAAGAAGTCCGCAAGAACCTTTTTGAACTCAGGAGAAAGCTGATCTGAACCCTGCTGAAAAAGTACAGAAGCATTCTTGAACTTCATTGACAAATCGCTACCAATGGTCATTTGCCATTTAGCAGTATCTCCTTCAAACTTGCTTACCAGTTTGTCGTGAAGATTTTCTTTCACCTCCACGTAATCTTTCAGCGTTACCGAATGTTCCTGAACCTTACTGATATAGGCAATGGCAACAAACAAAAATATCACCATCAATCCTGTCATAAGGTCAGAAACAGACATCCATATATTATTTTTTGCCATAATGATTCTGTTTAGTGTCTATCTAACATCGTTGCAATCAAGTTATCAAGACTAGCCAATGTTGCACTTAATCTATTGTAGAAACTCTTATCTATATTCAGAATTTGCTTATTCAGCTCTTCGCTTCCGCTCTGAATAATACCGACACCTTCTTCCAAGCTCTTCTTTGTGCCTTGCCAGAACTGTTCGTTGTAGTTTCTTATTCTATCCAACTCTTCGAGCTTATTGATAAGGCGCTGAACATCATCCTTGAAAACTTGAACACCTTGAACCCATTCATTGAGCTTATTTGTAATAGCATCCTGTTTCTCCATTCCGTCTTTAGCAAGCGAAGCAGACTCGGAAAGGTTTCTAGAAATTTCTATAAATTTCTGATCGTCAACCATTACTTCTTTAAGAACTGATACCAACTGAGCCAACTTTCCACCGTTTCCAACAAGTTGGTTTGCATAGTTGGAAACGTCAAGCATCACAGTAGATGTACCTTCAAAGTCCTGCTCCATCTGGTGATACTGCTTAGTCAAGCTTTCTATCATAGTCTTATTTTCTTCCTGCCATGTGTTCAGCTTCTCAACACTTTCATTCAGCTTAGCAAAGTTCTCTTGTACCAATCTGCTGATAAGGTCGTTCATCTGCTTCTGGAACTCTTCTGTTACCTTCTTCATGACATTAACCAAAGCTTCTGTATTGCTCTTCTTAAGCAGTTCGCTGAACTCGTCAAACTTGTTGGTAAGAAGTTTATTGGTACTTTCCATCTTATCTTCGATTTCATCTACCTCTGAACGTAAAATCTGGCTGAACTTCTTAAGTTCCTCGTTCATTTCGTCAAATGTAGAAGTGTTTGCCGATTGTGCATCAACAATTTCTCCCAAGGATTCCTCAAGGCGCTTATTGCTGGCTTCAAAATTAGAAGCATGAGAAGCCAGCGTGTTAAGTGTGGCAGTCTGTTCTCCTTCAACCAAAGAGATACGAGCTAGCTTGGTATCAATATTAGTTGCAGAGCCAACAAGCGATTTGTTTATCTCTAAAATCTGATTAAAGAATGATGCCTGCGCCATACCCATCTGCTTCATTTCGTTTCTGTTTTGGATTAAGGTAGTAACTAGGGTAGAACTCATTTCTCGCACACCTTTTCCCAACTCTCTGATTGCTGCATCAGTAGAAGAGACACCTCCATCTTCTTTGTCAAACTTAATATCTGTACAGAAATGACGTAGAATAAGGGAACCTAACATACCGCCAAGCGAAGTGTAGAATGCTGTCTTCAATCCACCAAGAAGAATAGGAATACTACGTGTTAAGTCGTTCACATCAAAACCTGATAATCCTATTGTGATTCCTAAGAATGTTCCCAAAACTCCAAGAGTAGAAATGATTGAAGGGAAAGCATCAACCGTTCTCTTGTGTTTCAATAGAAAGTCTTCTTTCGCTGTCTTGGTGATATAAAAGAAGACTAAGAATGCGCCACCGATAATGATGCAGCAAATCAATGTTGCGATATTCGTTCCTTGTTCAGTCATAATTTTAAGCGATTTTTCCTGCAAAAGTACGAAAAAATACGATAGGTTGTACCGACAGAAGCTCGTTTTCTTCCTAGTTTAGAAAAATGCTAAATTAATGAGCATCAACTTGCTCATCGTAAATCATTGAAAAACAGCATTCTAACTAGCAAAAACTTTATTTTGAGCATAGTTAGGCAGGACGCTAACATCTTCGTAACTTTGCACCAAGTTCAATAGTGAACGAAACGATTAATCTATCATTTATTATGTCAGAATCGAAAACTTACGTATTCGGGGAGAACGGAACCAGCCAAGGCGGCGGTTTGAATAGCATTCTCGCTATGCTCCCAGCACTCATGCAGAAGCAGGGTGTAGATCCAAGTTTGATTGCTCTCTGTAACGGCAAGGGCAATGGTGGCGGATGGGGCAATGATTTGTTTGCCATCCTGCTTCTCTTCATTATCATGGGTAGAGGCAACTTCTTCGGCGGTGCCAACGGTGGTGGCTTCATGCCTAACGGACAGGGCGGTGTTGCTCCTATGATTAACAACGATGCCAATACGGCTGTTATCATGCAGGCAGTTCAGCGCAATGGCTACGATGTTCAGTCTCTCGCTACAGCTCTCAACACCACTACCGGTAACGTTATCGCTGCCATCAATGGTGTAAGCAATGAGATTTGTGGTGTCGGCAACCAGATGGGCATGACAGCTAATCAGGTATTGACTGCCATCATGCAGGGTAACAACGCAATCGCTACCCAGTTGGCAGAATGCTGCTGCAAGACCAACAACAACATTACCGCCATGGACGGCAATATCAAGTTGGCGATGTGTCAGCAGACTGGAACCTTGCAGAATGCCATCAACAACGTGGCAGTAGGTCAGGAGCGAGCAGCTTCTTCTCTTGCTTATGCTACTAAGGACCAGACTTGTGATTTGCACAACGCTATCAAGGAAAGCACTCAGACCATCGTTGACGGTCAGAAGCAGGCAGAGATGCGTGAGATGCAGAACAAGATTGATTCTCTGCGTGAGGAGAATAGCACCTTCAAGTCTTCGGCAATGACCTCTCAGATTGTGGGTCAGGCAGTAGCACCTATCAATGCGGTACTTGCCGGTCTTCAGAGCGAGGTAGCTGGCATCAAGTGTAAGTTGCCTGAGACTGTAACCACTCCTTACAGCCCATTTACTGCGGTTCCTAACTGCGTGGCTTATCAGGCAGGTTTGTACGGACTGAATGCTGCCAACGGTGCAGGATTCTGGGGTTAAAGAAAGGAGGCTGCTATGTTATGGTTAAGACCTTATACATGGGTGAATCGTAACGGTTCGGCGGCTATCGCTTCTACAGGCGTGGCGGTGAACACCGAAAATGTTATTTTCTCGTTCAAAAACCACGCCTTCGTGAATGCCAGCTACAGGGGGACGATTTTCGTGAACCTGATGCAGGCTATTCCGACTGGAACGACTGGTACGCTGCCTATCCTTTTCGAGACAAACGGAGCGACACAAGCTGTGAGCAAGTTCAATGGCGAACCATTGACGGTTGCAGATGTGCCGGGAACTGGAGTGGTTCAGCTCTGGTTCGAGCGAGATACTAACACCCTTCAGCTGATGACGGGTATTGTTTAACAAACAGAATAGATAATAGGAGATTACATTATGTTTCAAGGACTACGAACAAATTCTTTATTCTATGTGCTCGACAAGGGCGAAAACCCTAGCTTGAGGATCGGTCAGGTTGTTTCGGTTAGCAACCCTCAGACGAGATACCCATCCTTCAACAATGGCTTCACCCCTCAACCTATGGAGACTGTGGTGGACGTTAGGGTGAAGCTGGGTGACGAAGAGGCGGATTTCAAGCAGCTACCTGCTAACGGACAGATAGCGAACGACAAGAATCTTGTGGTAAGCGATAGCAAGGAAGCCATGAGTGCAGAGGTCGATGCAATGCTGAGACAATCCAAGGCGATACTGGAGAGCGTAGATTACCATGAGAGAGTCGTTAAATCTTGTGAGGGAATGCTACTGCAACTCAACCCCCAGATAGCCAAGGATAGGGAACAGACTGAGAAGATCAACAAGCTGGAAGGCAAGGTTTCCGGCATTGAGGGCAAGATTGACAAAATGATGGGATGGCTCCAACAGAGCATCAATAAGTAATCTCCTATCTATTCACTTTTAAAATCTTATGATTATGATAATGGTTGAGATTACAGAAGACAAGTTTGATGGCTTGTATGAGAACGTGGAGAAGGGCTTGCGCTACTTGGATAAGGCAATGAACTGCCTGGGCGAAATGAAGCGTGAAGGCAGACGTGACCGATACGGCGAGCGCAACCGCATGCCCGATTACAGAGGTCGTGGAGGCAGAAGTGGTATGCGAGAGCATGAGGAGTACGAAGACATGCGCCAACGTGAAGACCGTGGACGTGATTACAGAAGTGATTACGGAGAAGATTACTAACTAGTTTGGGGGTGTGCTCAAAAGTGGGCATACCCCTTTCTTAAATTGATTGAGATTATGGGAAGAAAATACAGACAATCATTAAATGCCTACGATTATCAGCCAGAGGAAATGAAGGCTTATCTTCGCTACAATGGTTGGCACTTCAATAAGAAGATGTGCGAGTGGGCAATCAAGCAGATGCGGAAGAATGGAAAATCTATCCGCATCATGAGTAAGGATGATATTGAGGACATTCTGAAGAAGAATAATATCGTGCTGGAGAATAATGTGGGCTACGATGCTGTTTACATCGCACACATGTGCCTCGCCGATTTCTACGGATCATCCATCACAGAGGAAAAACAGATGGCACAGTTCATCAAAGACTACGTGGATGATGAGGACCAGCAGGACGGATTCATCTTCAACCGCTTCTATGCAGATACGTCATTCAATGGCATAGGCATTCCTTGGGAAGACATTTTGTAAAATATGACAGAGCAGGAGATTTACATAGATAGATACGACTGGACCGTACACGTAATGTACGATGTTCACTCAAAGGATGCCATGAAGGTAAGAAGGCATCTTCGGGATTTGGGATGCAGCGGCATTCCTCTCGAAGATGCCTGTAATCTCGTGCTCGAAGGTGAACCCAACAAAGGCATCACCTATTCCAACATAGACACTAGAAAAACGATAGTAGTAATAAGCTGGACCACCTCAAAAGGGGAGTATACGAATAGCCTTACCCACGAAATGCTCCATGTAGTTCAGCACATATCCGAGCAGTTCCTGATAAATATGTACACCGAAGAACCCTGCTATCTCTTAGGCTCCCTCTGCCAAGCCGCCGCCAGCAAGAAAAGCTCCCTCTAGCCCCCGTTCCTCAGCATTCCATGCTGAGTCCCCAAAAGAAGGAGTGAGCACTCAAGCGCCCACTCCTCATTTCATATTATTCCAGCCTATCCAGCTCATCCACCGCATCCATCATGATCCTATCAATATTCTGATTGGCGAAGTTGATGCTTTCGGTATCGCTCGCCTTATCCCTCATCTTCTTCCATCGCTTCATCTGCTTCTCAGCCAGTTCTATCACCCTAACCTTGGCAGCCTCCTTGGAGTTCTGGAATTGATAATACTCACCGATATTTGTGATTCTCTTATCCAGCGGAACGTTCTTCGATTTCAGGCGGTCCACGTTCGCCATCGTCTTCTCCATTTCATCCTTGTAGTTATACCACTTGCTCTTGGTTCTCTGCAAACTGCTCTGCTCGTTAGGCGTATAAAGCAGCGATCGAAGGAAAGGAATATCCTTGGTTTCCGTATCGTTTCCATGCTTGATAACACCGATAAGTCGCTCTGTAAACGTAGCAGCACCGCCACCGATACCACCGATGTAGTGATTCAGCATACTAGGGTTCGTTGCCATATCCAGGAAACTGTTGCCCAGCATATCCTCGTTGCCCTTGGCTACATCGTTGGTCTGGGCATTCACCCATTTATTCACAGCCATATATCCGTCAGGCGTGCCCTTGTAGGCTCTCTGCCAAGCAGGGGAATTTTCATTCCAGTCACCACGTCTTTCAATTGGCGCACCCTTCCAGTCGGTATTTAACTCCCATTCCACGAAAGGAGATAGGGCAGAAGGAGAGAAAGCCTTGATCGTCTCGTTCAATGGCTCCTTACCAGCCGAAGAGTTGCCGAGATAGTCCATCACCGGCACAAGCTGCGACATACAGCCCACGGCATCTAAGTAAGGATTCTTCTGTCCGCTCACGTTAGGCGAGAAGGTCAATCCAGCCGCCAAGCACCATACGACTAAAATATGAATTTTTGAAACTGTTAAATGATGTGAAGTACCGATAAATAAAGGTGATTTTTGAGATAATACATAGAACTGTCGTCGAACAGTTATTGACTGGTTTATATCGTATGGATTTCTTAACTTTTAAAATTGCGCTTATCCCGAAAAATCGTACTATCTTTGCACTCGTAAGTTCGTGAGGTGAGAGGCACAAACAGACACAGAATCAATGGATTTCATCATATAAAATATAATGCCCTGTCTGCACCTCTCACACTAGCGGATGGGGCATTTCTTATGCCCTTTCATTGGAAGTAGAATTTTAAAATATATTATTATGAACGAAATCAGTTTGATTAGCAAGTCAACTTTCCTTGGTAAGGAGATTGATGTGTATGGTAACGCCGAGAACCCATTGTTTAAGGCAAACGATGTTGCAGAGTGGTTGGAACTTTCGAATGTTTCCGACATGATCACAAGAGTTGATGAGGATGAACGGTCTAAGTTCAACTTAGGGCGTCAGGGTGAGACTTGGTTCCTCACCGAGGATGGTCTTTACGAAGTTTTGATGCAGAGTCGTAAACCGCAAGCTAAGCAGTTCAAGAAGGGAGTGAAGGAAATCTTGAAGTCTATCCGCCGCACAGGATGCTATTCTGTCACGAATGTAATCAAGGATAGAGTAGAGGCTGGTATGATGTGGGTGGAAGGCTGCAAGCGAATCCTTAACCTCAGCGATTCATCAACGCTTGCATTGATGCAGAAGGTAGCAGAACCTCTTGGCTTGCCATCCCCAGACTATGTTGCTAGCAAGGGAGTGATGCACTCGGCATCAGAACTGTTGAAACGCTTTGGATCCAAGATGTCGGCATTGAAGTTCAACCAGCAGATGGTTAAGCTTGGCTTCTTGAAAGAGGAGACCCGACAGGGAACCACAAGGATTCACAAGTTCAAGGTGATTACCGAGAAGGGTAAGTCTTATGGAGAGAACCAGGTATCTCCAAAGAACCAGAGTGAGACGCAGCCACGATGGTATGATGATAAGTTTGAAGAGTTATTGAAGGTTATATAATAAATAAGGTGGGCAGGTGCTCACCTTATTTTGTTTTTGTCTAAACTATAAAGAAAGTTGCACTTTAAAGATACACCCTATTAATATTTTTAGTATTTTTGCACGAAGATTAACGAATAAAAAAATAACGGTATGAAGAAATTTGCATTAGCACTCGCTTTGCTTTTTGCAAGCCTGTTTTCTTTTGGACAGACAGTACAAGAAAAGCAAAGAGCAAAAAATTTATTTATAAAGACTGCAAGGGAATTCAACCAGCAGCTCCCAATGTACATAGATGATTACACGACATTAACATCGGTGGTCTTTCTAAATTGGGTTTGGACATACAATTTCCATCTGACGTTAGACAGGAATGATTATTCACTGCAAGAAAGAAATGAAATATTGAGCGAAGTTAAGGACGACATGAACGAAGAACAGAGAAAGATGATAGACTCTGGTGCTTATAATATGAAGCGCTCCGAATTTAGATGGTTTATGAAACAAGTAGGTCTTAAATTTAAATACAATTATATAGATGCTAACGGATTAGTTTTTGGAACATTTTATTTAACATATTTGAATTTTTAAAATATAGAATTATGGAACAGAAAAAGAAAACAGCTCGTTTAAATGGGTTTACAGAATGCATCCTTATACTCGGTATTCTCAACAGTGGCTTAGGTATATTCTTAAGCATAATGAATATCAGTCAAGATGAGGTGTCGCTTGCTGCTGGAGTGTATGAAATTATAGCAAGAGCAGCTGTGGTTTATTTCCTGATCATGCTTTGCTCTGCCAAGAAGATAGGCTTGTATGGATATTTGGCTATGGTTGTCGTTAACATCATTGCATCATTCATTCTCTGTGATGGCGAATACCGTATTGCCTTTCATCAGATGACAGTAAATGCTTTTCAAGTAGCTATTTTGTTTGCCTGTCTATTTTTCTTAAAATCAGATGGTGTAAGCGGATGGGATGTTCTGTTTGATAACAATACAATTAATGAAGAGAACAAAGCTCCTGTCAAAAAGTAATATATCACTACAATGGGAAGTTTCGTTATAGTATAATGATAGGAGCGAGCTTAATGCCCGCTCCTTTACTTTTAATTTAGCTTATCCAAATCATTCACCGCTTCTTGCATCTTTCGATTGATGTCTTCGTTAATTGACTTGATTACTTCCGGATCAGATACTCTTTTTAAGATTTTTTTCTTCTTCTGGATATAATTATCTGCTGCATTCCATATATTATACGCCTTTCCTTCTTTGCTATGAGTAAAGTTGAACTTCTTGGCATTGTTCTCCATGTTCTTCAAAACATCAGGCGTGTTAGTCTTCAACTGCTTAATATTATATTCCGTCTGCTTCAACTCGTCGGAATAGTTATACCATTTCGATCTAGTTCGCTGCATGTCTTGCCCCTCTTTAGGAGTATAGTTAAACACCCTGTAAAGAGGGATTTGATTTTTATCAAACTTTTCAAATTCATCAGAGAAGCCCTTGCTGAATCCTTCTTTGTTCTTTGCTCCAGATACAACGCCCTTACCAACAGCTTCTAACGTTTTGTAAGTTCTGCCAATAGTTGAACCCATGCCACCGGTGTAACTATCTATCAAATGTTGCCAAGCGTAAGGTGCAGTAAGATAATCAAGAGTTTCATTTCCCTTCATGTCTGCATTAGAACTATCAATACCATTTGTGCCTTGGTTAGCCCATTTATTAATACTCATATAAATACTATTGGTGTTATCGTATGCCCTCTTCCATCTTGGAGCCTTATCAAGATAGTCATAATCACGATAGAAAGGTCTGCCTGTCCAGTCTCGATTGAAGGCAAGTTCCATAGCAGGAGATATGGTTGTTGGAGTTACTGCAAGTATTGCATCCTCTCCAAGTTCCTTAATGTTGTTGCTTGGCGAATGGTGTCCAAGGAAATCAGAGGCTGGTACTAATTGTGCCATCTGTCCCAAAATATCATAACCGATAGGCGTACTACTCTTCAACTTATCATTCACAACATAGCCAGCCGCAATATCGCCCAACCCGAAGAACGCTCTTAACTCGATGGCAATAGGAATAGTCTTAAAGTTTCCGTGCCCAGTATAGATACAGATATTATTTCTGCGTTTCCATTCTGGTAACTCTGCGTATGGATCCTTCACGCCCTTTCTGTCCTTCTCGTCCTCATTATTAATCAGGTATTGATTGATTAACGCCTGAGCAATACCGAGTCCTAAAGGTAACATACCGAATGAAACGGCAGAAGTCTTCCATGCACTCTTATAGTTCTTGAAAAACAGATTTGCACCTTGCACGCCGGCGTTATAGAACTGCGTATGATTCTTCATCCAGCTATTGAAGAAACCGAGAGTACCACGGAATTTCTTATCAATATTGCTATCATTTGAAGTTTTCAAGGTCTTGATGGCATCTCCAGAACCGTGCCGGTTGAAGTTTGTTGAAACCTCCTTGGCATCATAGATACTTCGTCCTACGCTTCTTCCGTGCTTTCGTGAAGTACAGTAAGTAGAGTAGCGAGCTACGTTTTCAATAATCTCGTTGGCAGTCTCAATAAAGGTTCCACCTTCCTTGATTTTCTTGACAAACCATCCGTCTGCATCCTTACTTCCTTTCTTGATCAGGTTATCATATTCCTCAATCAGGCTTTCCAGTTTCTTGATTTGAACAAAACCAGTCTGACCGCCATTGTCCATAAACTCTTTGAACATTCTTTCTCGTTCATTATTTGTATCAAGCTTACCGTCTCTATACTTGCGGAACATAGTAAGATAGTTTCCACTACCTTTTCCGTTCTTGATAGAAATCATGTTTCCTGCATATTCTTTCAAGAAGTCCTTGGTGTAGCTAAATCCTTCCTTGGTAACATTGGCTGATGCAAAAGTTAAGTCACGCAACATATTAGACATCATAAAGTCTGGATTCAGCGATGTATTGAATTGGGCAATTTTTCTCGTAACCTTCGCATCAAATTGCGTTACCGCATTTCTGGTTCCTGAATCTTTCAAAAGACCATTGAGTGCTTGGGCTGCTCTTGGGTTACCCTGACAGACAAAGCTTCTTTTCCTTCCTGCGATATACACATCAATGATATGTTCAGACTTATCCTTGGCACGCTGGAATTTAAAGCCAATGTTAGGCTTTCTGTGTGAAAGCTTTGCATCACCAGTTGCTTTCTTCGCCTGCATGCTGTCCTCAAAGTTTTGCAGTATATCGCTTATTTGCTGCTGTGTGGCGTTCTCCGGAATTTGAGGTGTAACCTCTTCCCAAACTTCTTTACCATCTACCACGTGCTTCTCTAGCCAAGGATTCACTTCAACAAAGATTTTATCTTTTGTATTACCAGTTTCATAGGCAGAAACAAATCTGGCAAAGTACTGCTTTACTACATTCTTTCCACCATTGATAAGCGAAGACTTTGCCATGGCGGATATTTGAGCCATAACATTAATGTCGCTCAGACTGCTTCTTCCCTTTGCATTTGCCAATACAGGACCAACAAAGTTGGAAGGATCTCCCTTTTCTCCGATATAACCATACACATCTTCTGCGGTTGTATCATCAAACTTTCTAAGAGGCACATACCATTGGAACATTCCCTTTAGATAATCTCTATCAGATTGATCAATAAAGCCGTTGTAGTATTCTTGGTCGATAACGTAATCTGTTGCAGCCTTCTTCTTTATCCAGAAGTCTTTTGCCAAATCGCTACCCATCTGGCTTTCTGCACTCATCACGTTGTCAATGGCAAGCTTGTCGTCGTATGGATCAGAGGTCTTGGCTATATTTTGCATACCATGGAATCCAGAATAATCGTGTTCGTCAGCAACAAAGTTAACGTCCACGTTGCTACGAATCCATTCGTCCATTTGCTCCAGGTACTCATCAAATCTGATGTTGCCTTTCTCTAGTTCGTCAGCCAAATCCTTCTGCTTGTCGTTCCAGTCCTTCATCAATGTCTTTGCTTTCGTAACATCGCCATTCATCATATCCCGAATTGCGTCACGAACAAAGAATACACGGTTACGCTCCAAACCATGCTTGGTAATCATATAGATCTGTGCGTTTCTCAACTGCTCATCCTTATCGCTACCGCTCATGGTAGATACAACTTTCTTGAAAGAATCATCAAGAGGCTTCGTGTATTTATCGTCATACTCTTCTGCCTTTTGCTGTACGATACTATCAATGCGGTTCTGCGCCTGCAATGGATTGAAGGCAGAAGGAATATCCGTCCACGCATTCTTTTCACCAGAGATTATTTCCATAGCCTCTTGCAAAGACTGCATATTATCAACGGAACTTTCCTTGAAAGCATAGAGTTTTGTTCCGAGTCTGCGGTTATACTCCTCAATCTTAGATGCAGTCATAGGGGAGGTGCGGAAATGCACTTTTCCATCGGTAGCCTCCTCGAAGTCCTTATGGTTCAAGTCTAGCAGATAATCATGGTTCTTTCCATCATTATCAAAGTACATTCCGTTTCTATCCACGATGCTAGGCGTATTATCTTTCTCTAACTTATGCAGCAAGGCATTTCTTCTGATAGCAAAGTAACCATCACTCTCAGGATGCTTGGAGTAATTCTTGGCGAGCCATAAGAGATACTTAATGTCCTTTGTGTTCGGCGCCACACGGTAGCCGATTTCTCTAAAGATATTTGCTACCTTGTTTTTCAGGTTATTCCAAAGACCATGCTCGCCATGTCCCTCTTCCGCCATTCTAGCAATAGCCTCTTCGATGGCATTTCTGTAATCGAATGGATTGTACTGTAGTTCCTTCATGACGAGCTTTTTAAGATCGGCGTATTCCGGCTTATCAAGATTGAAGTAAATATCATCAAGGAATTTGTCGTAGTTGTCGTTACCGAACAGTTCACGCATGCCTTTATGACCTACGATTTCATGCCATACCGTTTTCTCAGCTGTGTAGCTGTCATGTACGTTTGGCATATACAGCACAACTTCACCTGTGCGTTCATCGTACCATCCTTCTACCTTTTCACCCTTTTCAAGTCTTGTCTTAGCCTCGGCATTGGTAACTTCTTCGACACTTTGCAACATCTTCACCTTGCCGCCAGTAGCCTTTGCAACCTTCGCCACATGCTTTACTACAACAGGAGCATCCTTAGAAATTGATACGGGTGAATCGTTATCATTTCTAAAATAAGTATCTTCATCTGTTAAATTTTTGCTTTCTTCAAGCAATTTCTTCCCAGAATCGTATGATTTCTCAACTCCATTTAGTAACTTTGCAACAGAAATAGAGTTGCTTGGTGCATCCGAATGTGGTTTGTCGGGATTCTCTCGCTCTCCAGGGGAGCCAAGTAACTCATTTTCAGAGTTGTTGGTTGCACTGCTCAAAGGGAGACTGTCGGATTCGTTCGCTGTCTTGGAGCCTTCCAGCAACTCTATTTTTGTTACCTCATAACTATGAGGCTTGTTTTCTTCACCACCTCTGAACTCTTGCATGGTTGTTTTTACTCGGTACGTCTTACCGTCCAATTGTACAGCACCATACAAACGATGGACCAAAATATTGTCACCGTGCCCATTTTCGATGCTGCGATTTCCGTCTTCGTCCTTATTGTAGTCTGGATGAATCTCAGCTTCAATGCTTTCATGAATAACATCTGTAAGCTTTGGAAGAACGGAAAGATGAATATCAAGACCATCGCTCTTCTTTACAGCACTCTCAGACAAGTATTTTTCAACAGCCTTTTTACTAATAGTATAAGGCGTTCCATCACGCATTGTAGGCAATTCCGATTTTCCTGTAGTTACAAGATTATCTTTCGCCCATGCCTTTGCATTTGTCAATATCTCATTCTCGGTAACTCCAAAGCTATGTTTTTCCACCGGCACAACATTAACGCTTTCCTTATTCAGGTTAGGCATGACAATGCCTTTTTCCTCTACTGCTCTGTCTCTTACTCCATCAAAGTTCTCCTTGGAGTCTGAGAATGTCTTGCCTAGTTCCATACGGAAGTGGGTGCTGCCGTTGGTCTTTGATGCGATATATCTCTGCATTTCATCCTCTGTCATACCGGCAAGCTTGCAAGACAGTTTCTTCAACTCATCAAACACCGACTGCTTGTTTTCCTGATACTCCAGCTTTTGAAGCTCATCATATTTGGTATAATAGTTAGCCATCTTATCTCTCCAGTAGTTCGGTTTGTCACTACCAGTGAAAGATATTCCGTAGTTCATCCAAGAACCAGTCAAAGAAACATCAATACCAGTCTTACCATAAGAAACGTTTTTCACGCCCTTGATTTCCATAATATCCTTGACAGCAGCCTTGGCTTTCTTCTGCATTTTGAGATTCGTATCAATGATGCGCTCAGGCATTTCAATATCTCGGAGGTCATTGAAGAAATCTTCAATCTTATCGTAATGACCGCTCAGATCAATCTTTTCAGGATAACCTGCCTTGCTTCTCAAAGCAGCATCGGAAATCTTATCCAATACAACTACTCGGCATGCAACTCTGGTTCCTGCCTGCTGGAAAAGGATATCAGGCAGATTTACCTCAGCACGCATGGCAACGTTCTTCTGCTCGTTATACCACTTGTCAAACTTCTTGTCTGTTGAGCCTCTAGGTATGATTGCTACGATACGACCTCCTTCATCCAAGTGCTTGAAAGCCTTGTCAACATGCTGGATAGCCAATGCACCAGCCTTGCCGAAAGGAGGATTCATTACAATTACATCGTGCTTGTTGTTCAGCGCATAGTTCTCAAACGTATTGTTTAAGAACTTTCTACCCAAACCGCCAGCCTTCAACTGCAACTTCGTGAAGAGACTTTGACTAGGTTCGATGCTTACCATTTCGTTAGTCTTAGGCACGTATCTTGCGATGGCTCCATGACCGGCACTAGGCTCCAATACAGAGTCACCTTCACCCAAGCCAGCCCATTCTACCATCTTGTAGCCAAGAGGTTCAGGAGTAGGGAAGTAGTCGCTACCTTCACGATTGTTCTTATTAAGTTTCTGATTGCTGTAATAATCAAGCACCGCATTATCGAATGGGTCATTCTCACTTGGTGTTGCTGCGTCAAACTCCTTTCCGCCTACACCCTGGTTCTCTACCGGTACAATACCGCTATGTTCCAAGATACCATTAGCGAAACTGTCACGCAAGTTTCTTGCCTGACTGCCCAATGCAAGGTTCTCGGTAGTACTTACCTGATTATTGAACTTTTCTCCAAAAAGCATCATTTCAGAGTTGAGACCCAAGATAGGGTACTCAAAGATGGCATTGCTCATATTACCGATACGGTAAATGCGACCTTCAATCTGCAAGGCTGTGATAGGACTCTGAGGCAATGCGAGAGTGATGCAGACACGCTGGTGCTTGCTTGTGGTATCATGAAGTGAGATTCCTTCCTTTCCTGAAGCTTCCTGAATCACGATGATATTCTTGCCGCTATCATCATCATTAAATGTATCAACCGCCTTATCCTTCACCTTCTTGCTTTCCTTTCCGCTGAAGAACAACACATTCTTCTCGCCAAACACCTTGGCAATCTGTTCTCTTGGCATACTGTAGTCAAGAGTCTTCTCCCATTCCAGAAGGTCTGCATACTTGTTTCGGAACTCGGTGCATTCCTTGATGTATTCGTCACGCTCCTTGCCTGGTTTCATCATCTTGATCTGCTCGTTGGCAACTCTAAGCATGTAAGCAAATGGAGCCTCCAAAGGTTCCTTGCTCTCAACACGGCGATGGAAGATAACAACCTTTCTGCCCATATCCAAGTGCTGTTTGATTCTGTCAATGGCAGCAGACACTTTCATAGTCTCGAAAAGGGCACTACCATAGTTGTAATCACCGATGGTCTTGCTGTACGCATCATGCAGATACTTTGTCTTCAATGTGTCCTGCACCGCATTATTGAAACTCTCGGCATGATCAGGAGCCACGGTAGGAAAGTCTCTAGAATAGTCGTAAGGACTATCAATAATTCTTCCGCTCATCGTGCCAAGTGTGTTCTGCAAGTAATCAGAGAAGGCAACCTCCTGCTTGGCTACGGCATCCGGGTTACTGATACTCTGCTCCAGACGATGGTAGCGGAACTTGTATGCTGCACCAAAGTGATTAAGGTAGAACTAGGTTCTTCCACCCATTCCTCTCTCGTCCTTTTCCGGATACTTAAAGATATAGCCCTCAACATAATCAAGATTCTCTCTAGTATTGAAAGGTGTAGCGGAGAGGAATATGGTTTTTGTGTGTTTCCACGAACTCTTTGCCTGCTCTTTCAGTTTAGGCTCTACCTTATTATATGCTTCCCTTGCCTTGATGAAATCCTGATATGCTTTTCCAAGCTTAGGGAAAGTCATTCCGTCGGCAGAGGCAAAGCTGTTCAAATCTCTAGGAAGGCTCTTTAATGTAGCATTATCCACATCTCTGTCTGTAGCACTTGGATGGCTATTCTTGTACTCTTTCTTTATGCGTTCGATTTCCTTTAGTCGCAACGCATCGAATTTTTCGGCAGCACCATTCATTTTCTGATACTCAGGGTTGATGCTCTGCAATCTCTGGAAACAATGATTCTCGTCACGATTGGTAACCATGTAGTGCTGCATACTTCTGGCTGTTTCAGTACCCTTCTTGTTTTCCATGATACGGTGACACTCGTCATAGATAACGGCATCCCACTCTGTTTCAAGAAGTTTCTTATTCAGACCAAAGTTTGCAAATGTAGTAATTACCATACCTTCACCACTTTCTGTAGTAGCAGTGGTTCCACGCATTTTTGCCCAGGAGTCAAGATCCTTAATGTCCAGACCAAGATTCTTTCCGTCCTTTATCCAGTCGGAAACCTTCTTCTGGCTAGGAGTAATAAAGAGTATTCTGCCTTTGCCCTGCTTAGCCAATCGCTTAGCAATGCCAAGACCTGTGTATGTTTTTCCAGTACCAGTTCCATTGGTAAACAGATAGCCCTTACCGTAAGCATGTTCACGGTCTGTATGTTCCTTTCCGAAGAACTGAGTTTCAGCCTTCAATACGTCTTCCTGCTGCTGAGGCAAGAGATAAGGCAAAGTCTCCTCGATGTTCTTCATGTCGCCCACCTTCACTTCGATAGGTTCGGCTTCCATCTGTCTCTTGTACTTCTCTTCAAGAGGTTCTTTTAGCTTCTTTTTCAGATGCTGGTTTCCATAGATGCTGCTCCACTCCCTGATTGTATGGGTCTCACCATCCATTTCGTAAGGAGTGTTCCAATAGTCTTCAATGAATCTGTCAATATCATCATCACTAAGACCTATCATTTTCAGCTCCTCGCCTTCCTCGGCAAGCATGGCAGCTTTCCACTCGTTGAACTTGTAGATACCCTCCTTAATCTTCAAGACAGCACCGTTAAGGTGCATCTTTACCAACTCAGGCAGCATTTCTATTTGCTCTGGTGTAAGGTTGAGCTTCTTGAAAGGAGTCAGGGCAATCTTGGCATAGCCTTGCCCTGCCTTCTTCCATCTAGCCCAGAAGTCTTTCTTCTTCTTCTCATAGTCAGCTCTTTCCTGCTTTAGCCGTTCTGCTGTGCTATCTGGGAAAGTAGTTCCTTGCTTGGCTGTAGGCTTCCGTCCTGCATTCGTGTCAGCAGGTCTGTTGCTGCTTTCACGTCCACTTCCTCCAGATACATGTCCATTTCCGCTAGCTGAACCGCCTCCGTTGGTGTCAGAACCTCCGGCAGGTACTGCGCCCACTCCGGATGAATTTCCTTCACCTTGCTTATTGCCTTGTTCTCCAGCAGATAGAGTAGTGTCGTTCTGATTACTCTCTCCGCCATTTCGCTCTCCGGGTGCAGCTTCGTTGCCTGTTCCTCTATCCACTGGTCCATCAGGTCTTCCGCTTTCTCGTCCTCGTCCCAGTCCCAATCCTTCGCCGCCTGTAGTATCGGCAGCATCCAGCTGTGTTCCGTTTTCTGTTCCGCTATTGTCGGAAACATTCTCATGTCTATTTCTAACATCGTTCCAAATTTTAAAGTAAGATATTGCGTTTATGATATTGCTCTTGTCACCACGCAAATATGCGAGTGCGGCAGGTATCAATTCTTTATTTTCCTCAGAGGTCAGTTCGTTAATCTCTGATTCCGTGAGAGGGTTCTTTGAAGAAACAGCTTCTCGTTCCTCCAAGTCCATCTGTTCCCAAGGCTTGTCGATTATCTCAGCCTCAGCCTTTCCTATCTCTTCGGCGATAATCTTCTGTCTCTCAGCAAGACCTTTACCCTCTTGCTTCAATCTGTCGTCTAAGAGATGCTTCAATTCCTTGGCAGCCGTGGTGGTCCGCTCTGCATCACCGCTTTCCTTGGCGGCAGCATAATCTTGTCGAGCCTTGCCAATCTTCAAGTTCATGGCAAATTCACCTTTCTGCTTCTGCTCTTCATGGAATGCGTCAGCAGCCTGCTTCAAACCTTCCATAGGATCTGCGGACGGTTCTTTTGAGTCTTTCTTAACGGAATCCTTTGCTGATTCAAGTTCTTTATTCCACATGTCAGCCACAGATGCCTCGTCAAGAACACCGTTCATATTCTGGTGATCTTTATACGCAAACTCAAATTCACCTTCCGCTGCTTTGATCTCCTTCTCACTCTTGGCTTCTTTTAAAGCCTTTACGTATTTTTCCTTAGCTCTATCAAGTTTTTCCTGATGATCTCTAATTTCCTTTGGAGTAAAGCCTGCTGAATTTGGCTTGTCTTCATCCTCAGAATTTACTCTTCCTTCTCCTGCTTCTGCTGGTCTGTCTCCTGCTGGTTCAGCCCCATCTTCTCCTCCAGATTCAGAAGGAGATTCAGTTTCTCTTCGTCTGTCATAATCTTGCTTGTTATTGATTCCAAAGACTTTTTCTATAGCCTCGTCCTTACCTAAAGGCTCAGCATTTTCCTGACTGAAAGCATCCAGCTGCTTACCAATCTTGCCTTGAACGGCATTGTAGAACTCGCCAAACAATCCTGTCAGGCTCTTCTGGTCTTTCAAACCCTTGTATAATGCTGCTAATTCGAGTTCAAAGTTAGTGTATTTTTCTCGAATTGAAGCCTCTCCAAACACATTATTAGAACCATTTAACAGTTCCGCCTGTATTGCAGCCCTTGCCTGCTCGATATTCTTGGCATTCTTGAACCCTGCAATCTGGTTCAATTCATTGTAAGCCTCAAAGGATTTCTGAATATTCTCCTTGATCCTATCCTCAGCCTTGCTGTTTCTGTCACGCATGAAGGTTGCCAATACTGCCTTCTGAGCGTTGCCTGGCAATCGGTTGAATGCGGCTTCTGTCTTTCTGTTTCCATCAAACAGACTAGCCTTCAACACATTCTCTAACCATTGTCTTCTGGTAACAACATCGGTAGCCAGATTCTCATACTCGGTATTGTCTATGAATCCGTTCTTGTTGAGATATTCCAAAGCTCGCTTGGAGTTCTGGTTAATCAAGTCGCTGAGCTTGGCATCCTCACCAAGAGTTCCCTCGGCAAGAAGAACGTTTGCCAGATTCTCCATCTTGTCACCAAGCTTGTTGATGGTAGCGCTAACCTCAGGAATACGCTTGCCGCCACTCTCGAATCCGCTAGCCATCATCTGACCCAGCTTCTTTGCAGTAGCATCATCTACAGGCAATTCGTTTACAATCACAGGCTTCTTCATCTTCTTGATGTCCTCAGCATTCAAGCCGAACTCAGCTGCGTGGTCAATCAACCACTGCTTGTACTTGGCTGCCTGATCAGGGTGAGAGGCATACATTTCTTTCAAAGCATCCACACGGTTGTTGCCTTGGATGGTTTCATGTCTTTCGTTCACACTCGGCGCCGAACCTATGAAGGCATTGTTGCTGCCAGTAATCTGCTCTGGGTCAATATTGCCTGCAATCTTCTCAGCCTCAACTCTTGATGCCTGGCTGCTTCTGTCCTTAGGCTGCCAGTCTGGACCGAAATGAAGAAGATTCAGCTGACCGTTGTTGTGGCTAGCCTGAACAGAATCAAGCTCAACCAGCTTAACATGACCTGCAACTTTCTCGGTAGGGGAGAAGGCTACTGTTACTTCCTTGCCTCGTACACCTCCAACATCCTCTGGCTTCTGACGATGATAGATAACGCCGCCTTCACCTTCACGATAGCCCTGCTTACGTTCCTTTTCATATTGTCCTGCGTTTTCAGCCGTACCTACACCGGTATTCTCTGCCTCAGGCTTCTTTTCCATGGCAGTCTTGATAGCCTTGGCTTTCTCCACCTGAGTCTCAGCCAGTGCGATAGCTTCCTTCACCTTCTTACGAGCTGCGGCTCTCTCCATAACAGAAGCGCCTTCATACTTGGAAGCCTTTACCTTCTCCAAGTCTTTCTCCAAGGTCTTGATGTCGCTGTCAATCTGCATTGGCGCATCTTCCTCAAACAGCATCTTATAGACCTCAGCCCCCTGCTCTGGAGTCATTTTCATGAAATCAGGATCTCCGTTTGCATCAAAAGGAACAGGAGTGCCATCTTCGAGCTTCATACCCTCGCTTTCCTGCTGTGGCTGCTCTTGTGGTACTAAGTCCTCATTTGTGGTATTATTTTTGCCCGATGTGGTGTCAGATGTGGTATCATCTTTGCCATTTTCACCCGATTTTGTGGTACTATCTTCCGATTTTGTGGTATTATCTTGCGGAGCTTCCTGCTCCTGCTGAGGCTTGGCTGCATCCTGCATCGCCTGTTCCTGTGCCGCCTGATTGTAAGGCTCAGAGTTCTTTATCTGCAATCTCTGGCGATACTCAGCAGCAAACTGGTCGATAGGCTGATTCTGGAAGAAAGTAACCTCGTCAGCTTTCACATAGACCATTTCCTTAGTGTTAGGGTCGAAGCATACGAGCATATCGCCGACACCTTCCTTAGCTCTGCCGTTGGTCTGGTCGAATGTGACATCACCCGAACCCACAAGAAGGGTTCTTCCGTTGCTATCCTGTACATACAGAGCCTGTTCGCCATTCATTGGCTGACCGTTAAATGTGCCGTGATAGCTCCAATCTTGAACAAAGGCTGATACAGTTTCTTCAATCTTCTGCTTGGTAGCTTCCTGCATACCCTGCACTCTAGCGTTCGCATTAATATAATGGGCAAATGGTTCAAGTTGCTCTACGGTCAAGCCGCCCTGCTGGACCATCCAGTCATAAATCTGAGGATTCGTTAAGCCTTGGCTCTGTAGCTTCTTGAAGTTCTGGCTGAACACATCATTGTCACGCATCAGCACTTCCACTTCTTCCTCTGCCTGCCTCAGACCATTCAGTTCCTGCTTTACTGCATCGCCGTTTGGCTGCTCGGTTCCAAGGTTATTGTCCTCGGCAACATCCTTACCATTGAGATTGCTCTGTTCCACATGAACCTTACCGTAAGGAAAAGCTTTTGATTCCAATGCACGGCGAAGCTCTACACATACATTCTGCTCGAAATCTGTTCGTTTCATCGGATTCTTTCTCATGGCTTTGATTAGATCCTCACTCTTCATTCCGTTACGGACGGCTACAGAATCAATGGTTTTCAGAACAGTTCCTTTTTCTGAGTTCAAGGCAAAGAGTGAAAAATCTCTGAAAACATCAGAACCTTCATTACCCATATTTGTTACAAGGGTATTGACATCGGCGCCTGGCTTCTTCATGTTTTCCACAAAGAAGTCATTCTGTAGCTCATAGTTGTTTCTATCCTGTCTTGCGAGCAAGCCCATTGCGTTATACAGACGTAGATTCTCCCTCTTGATATTGTGGGTATAGACTACATTATCCCTATCCTCTTTGTTGTCATAAGGAATCTTTGATAACAGCTCACCGTTAGCAGAATACTCGTTCACGTATTTGCGCTTTCCTCTCAGCAGCCCATCCTTTACATAGTCCTCATTAGAGAATGTAATATAGTCCATCATCGGGCGAGCCGATGGCATGATTCCTGTAACCATAGCTGAGAACTTAGCCTTGGCATCCCAAGAAACTTTAGAATCTGCCATGATTTGGTCATAGGTGTTCTTGATCATGGAAGCATCTGTTTCCAGATATGGATCATCATAGCTTACCTTCTTGTTCTTGGTTCTCTTTGCGTAACTGACAATATTCTCGCCGTCCGGCATCAAGCCGTTCATGGCACCAGAAGAAAATATCATGTTTCTCTCATCCTCCGTCATCAGGAATCTTGATTCCTTAGCCTTGTCTGAGGTGAGGAAATCCTTGAAGTTGGCAATGGTAGAGCCAAACCAGCCCATATCTTCACCCTTCTCGTTCTTTCTTCCGCCTCTCAATCCTTCCACGGCATGCTGCAATCTGAAACCGATGGCGGTAGGAAGACTCTCCATAGTGCCATTCCACAAATCAAACTCGATAGGTTTTCCGTTGGCATCCGTTCTTCCTTCAAGTTTTCCTGATACATATCCACCAAGATACATACCCATAGCTTCCATATAGGTCTTTCCTGATTCCAAGCCTACCTTGGCAGTAGCTCTTCCTGCATTTCCCCAGAATGAACCGCCCTTTATACCTGTCAGTCCTACGCTTCTTCCAACTTCACTTAGAGGAATGCCTGCCAGACTCATAGTAGCAAAGTTCACCGCACCTGTCGCACCGCCCTTTGCTGCAACCTTTAAGGTATTCCCCAGAGAAGTGTCTTCACCGGTAGAGTAGTTCTGAATCACAGAGCCTGTAGAGTCGAATACAAAACCGGTAACACCGCCGCTTGTCACAGCCTGTGCTCCCTTTGCCATCAATCTCTGCGCAAGGTTTCCGTTAGCCATCAATGCCGCTAGCTTGGTACTATTACCAATCAGCTTACCAGCAACAAGTCCGCCCGCTTTAGCCGATGCACCGAAAATAGGATCTGAAACCATACCTACTACGTCTGCTCCAACTCTCAACGCCGTGCTTGGCTTGTAATTCGGATTCATTCCTTCGTTGGTGCGAGCCAACGCCTCCTCGTCAAACTGTCTTTGGCTCTTTGTTTTCAGGAGCATCATTCCGAGTTTTGCAAGATAGTTTGAACTGGTAGCCTCCTGAACGAAATAGTCCAGATCATTCTTAGGCATTCGTCTTGCAACTTCCGTCTCTCTGAAATCCCCGACAGCTTTCTCTACCATCTTCGGAAGGACCATATTGTTGATGTAGTAGTCTTCTGAAACACCAAGCCGAATAGCCTGTTCTCTAGCCCGAGGCAAAATATTTGCAATATTTTTCTTGATACTGTTCTGCAAGCTTGCCATTATCTTGTCTGGAGACTCATATTTATTAGCAATCTGAGTGCTGATAAGACCTGCACTAGACCCCATGAAAGGATTTCCCATAGCATCATTGCTGCGAATCTCCTTCTCTGCGTTAAGAGTTGCCTGCTTATACTCATTGTTGATACTGTTCTTGATGAAGTCACCGCTACTTGCAACGAGGCTATCAGCTGCATCGCTCATTTCCTGCTCTATCTCGCCCATAGGCTTCATCACGCCGACGGTTCCGTTGTCAATCATCGGCTGACTCTGTCTGCGGTACTCATCATTTACAATATGGTCGCCTGCAGTCTTAGCCGCCTGTCTTCTTAACTGCTGATTCTGCTGATACACCTGCTGTGTAGCCTTTGGTGATGTATAGTCAACTGAATAATCAGGTCCCTTCTGTGCATTGTCAATCTCATAGAGAGACTGAACGAAAGGAGAAGCCTTGCCCGGCGCATTTCTCCGTGCCCTGCCCATCTGGTTCTGCGGTCTGTGAAGGTAATCAGTAGGCTGATGAGTCTGCTGATATTCCTGCGCCACCTGCATTGCCCTCTGTGCGGTAGTCATAGCTTTATTCTCTGCTGGCTTATGCTGCTGAGTATGGTAGCTACCATAAGATTGTCTGGGCTTCGGGCTACCGCTGCTGTAACCAAGCGCATTGGTGAACTGGGAAAACGTGCCGACATTTGCGCCCTTATCCCTAGCCAGTTTGTAAATCTGCGAACGATAGCCCTGGTAAGCCATTTTCGCCTTGAAGTCATTCAGGCTTCTTGCCTGCTTGAACAATCCATCCGCCTTTAATGCGTTATAAAGTGATGTTACTTTGTCTGCCATATATATAATGTATTAAATTGACCAATTACCTGTCTTTCCCTGCTTCACGCTACCTTTAACCCAAGTCGTAGCGTTCTGGGGAGTTTTATATACTCTGTCTTCACCCATTCCAAGCTGGGTAGTACAGAACTTTCTAAGCCTATCACCCTTAGGAGTCGCATCCATGAATCCGTAAGCAATAGCCTTCTGAATGATTCCTCTTGCCTTTGAGGAAGAACCTTTTATGATTTTTCCGTTCACCTCTGTCTCTGCATCATTCAAGGCTGCTTGATACTCTCTGAGCTTTGCCGGCGTAATCTGTTTGTTCCTGATCATGAAATCCCATAACTGGTTTTCCTGATTTCGTGTCAACTCCTTATTGGAGTATAGGCTACCGTATGGGGTCGCATAGCCGACGGCTTTACCACGTCCCCTTGCATCCTTTGCAACAGTATGCGCAAATCTTGCTCTTGATAGGTTGAGGTTAGCAATCTTGATTCCATATCCAGCCTGCCATTGTCCGTCCTTTATCTTGTCACGAATCTTCTTGTACTCGAAGTCTCTATTATCCTTGGCAGCATCGAACTCAAACTTAGCCTTCCATTTAGCTAAATCGCTCTTATCCTTGTCGGCTTTTTGCTGAAGTTCAGCCTGCTTGTAGCCGAGCGTAGCCTGCTGATAAGCTCTCTGTGCTTCTGCTGCTCGTTCCTTCAAGCTGAGATTCGCCTGCTTGTAAGCCGCATCCGCATCAATGGCATCCTGCTTCTGTCTCTGAACCTTTCGCTTCTGATAGCCCTCTTCCATCATGGCGGTAGGGTCGTTGAACACCTGCAAAGGCGCACCCTTGGAAGTATTCACGATGTTGCCCATGTGACGTATGGCATCAGCAAATGCCGCAATACGCTCCCGGTTGGTGGTGATCCTGCGGTCATACTCATCAGGAGTCTCACCCTCACGCATACCCGGTCGGCTCTTGGGAATCAGCTTGCCCAGCCACCCGAAGAAGCCGCCATCCCTCTGTGAAGGGTCTGCCTGGAACTCTGGAACCTGCCTCTGCTGGGCTACTGAACCGTTCAATGCGGAAGAAAGCGCATCATAGCTAGGTGTGCCGTCCTCATTCCAGCCTGTAGGCTGCTGCATTCCCTCGAAACTAGTCTGAGGCTGCTGAGTCTTCTCTGCTGCATCACCAAGATAGGGAGTCTGTACAGAAGAAGCTGCTGTCTGTGCCTGCTGAGTCTGAACAGCAGGAGCTTCCAGTTTACCGGTAACGCCGCCATTCTGCTGAAACACGTTCATATTCATAGGTTGGGGAGCGACCGCTGGAATCTGCCCACTAGGACCACCCTGCATAGTCTGGTTCCCCAATCCCATCACCTGATCATAATCAGGGTACTTAGCCCTCATCATATCATGTACAGCCTCAGGGTACCCATTAATGGAGACAGGTACCCTTTTCTGCTGCTGTGGATTCTGATTATTATTTGCCATAAGCCTTTTTCATAATCTGTTCAAAAACACTCTTGTCAACCAAAACCTTAGCGCCGCACTCTACATGAGCGTCTTGAATCATCTGGTCGCTGAATTTCTTATCAGGATGCTTGGCTGCATAATCTGCAATGGTGTTGAGAATCTGCTGGGCAGCTAAGTATGCGCCTTTGTACCATACATATCTCTTGTGCTTATCCTTCAACTTGTGAGTCAAGTCGGCAATCACCTTCTCTTTATAAGCGAGAGCACTCTCTGCACTCTTCAAAGCCTGAGCATCAATCTTGTCAACAACCTTGTCTGCAAGCTCCTTCTTCAACTCCTCATTCTCCTTCATGTACTTCTGGCACACCTCGGTCAGATTCTTCTCACGAATCTTTGAAAGGCGAAGTTCCTCTGCAACGTCAGCCAAAACTGCGTCCTTATCCTTTAACTTCTGTTCAAAATCAAAATTCTCGCCGAACATCTTCATCTTTCCTCTTAGGTGTCTAGAGCTTTCCTTCCTCAACTCCTCAATCTTCAGGTTCTTCTTGTGGATGATCTTGTTGAGTCTGGCAATCTCCTTGCCCAAAGCCTCAATCTTGTCGCTCTTTGTAATCATCCTGTAGTAAAGCTTATTGAACTCGTCTGTCGTTGTCTTGCTGACTCTCTCCAGGCGCTCATTCTCCTTAGTAAGCTCTGCAATCTTCTTTGCCTGCTCATCCAACAAGGCATCGTTAAACTGGGAGGCTGCTTCTGCAAGGGCAGGGTTTTCACTTGTATTTTGGTTATCTTTCCGCTTCAACTTTATGCCTTCTACTGCGCTCAAAGGAGAACCAGGAATAGGCTCGCCGCAATGTTCAATGGATTTATTTCCAGATAAATCGCCTTTGATGCTGTTCTCAGCAGAACCGGGAGCCTTGGTATTCTCTTCGTACTCCTTCTTCAAACGTTTCTCACGCATATTGTAATCATGTCCGCTAATGGTTATATAATAACCTTCCTTGGATAAAACACGGAAAGCTTCAAGCACAGAAGGCTTCTCATACCCAAACCAGTTGCTCTCGTCAAACTCAAATGGCTCTGTTGACTTGTGAAGACTAATCACTGCAAACTCTTTCTCCAATATCTTCTTTGCTTCTTCTAATGTCATATCTATATTATTTTAATATTTAACTTCATTAACACTTCTCGAAAAATTAGGGGTGGGGAAAATCGGAAAACCGAAATCCAGAAAAAGGGGGTGGGGGGGTGCGGGATTTTTATTTATGTATTTATATACTATAATTGCAAACGGTGGTCAAAGGGGGTGGGGGTCTTGGGGTGTCCCTCTATGCCTTGCCTGCCCTTGCCTCGCCAGTCGCTCGCTCCTCACCTTCCCAGCCCTACACTCCTAGGTGAGGAACCTTCGGCTTCTTCTTGTTGAGGTTGCCTACCGCTTCATCCAGCATCGTGCCACCAGCCAACTGGTTATTGGATGCGTTCGGGTTCAAAAGTCCGTTCGCATCAGCCTTGTGTGATAGCCCAGTGCTGATGTCTGTTACATTCTTGTTATCAAGTGTTGGCGTTGAATTTGCTAACTTACTGTTATTCTGTGACTTAGCCCCTTCAAGTTCTGACCCCAATTGGTTCACACCGAAATTGAACATCGCATTTGACGCATTTTGGGCTGCATCGCTCGTTGCCTGCGCCTTCTGCTGCTCAATCTGCTGACGTTCCCTAGACAACTGCTGAGTGTTGGCAAGGTGAGCATCCTCAACGTGCTGCTTGCGTGAAGTGTCCTGCGCTGCGATATTGGCAATCGTGTCACCCATCGCCTTGTTAGCACTCTCCTTCGCTTGTGCCACGCTTGCAGCAGTTCCACCGCCAACGGCAGCAGCGCCATCAGCCTTGCGAATATACTCGTCCTGCACTTCCTGCGCCCTTCTCAAAAGGTTAGAACCTGCCTTCGTATCAAGGTAGTCCGTGTTGTAGTTCTTGTCGTACCAAGCCTTCTCAGCGTTCGTTCTGTACTGATTCTCGGCTTGTGCTCGTCTAGCCGCCTTCTTCGCCTTGTTAGCACCAAACAGAGATGAGCCAACACCAAGCGCCAAGGATGCAGCACCCAATATCCACTCCTTCTTCTCCCCAAGCACTGGGGAAGAGGTCAAATTCTTTGGGATTCTTACTAAAATATCACTCATAATTGCAATTATTTGATTTACGAGGGCAAATATATAATATTTGGCGATACGTTTTGCCGTGTTTCCGGTCAAGGAAATTTATCCCTCCAACCCACTAGTCTGTTTGTCGGGGCGCAATCCACCCCAAACCATTTTCCCTCGCACCTCCAAAAACCACCCATTTTGTAAATAATAGTGCTAAATGTAATAAAACTACAAGTGATTGATATTGTGGATTTTAGCCTCAGTTATTTCCGAGGGTGAATAAAAGACAAGAGTAAAGTTATTTCTTATTTTACAAATAAAGTTACTTTGCAAACAAAAATCCCATTTGCATTAATAGGTACGCACGTGCGCACAAGGTAGGCTTTAAGAAGATTTAACGCTGTATTTGAATGTTATGCAGGTACAATCAAGGCTAACTCAATACATTTTCGCTGATTTTTGCGATTTTCGGGCAGATGGTCGGGATTTCTCCCAAATTCGTGAGTTTTGAGCCATATAAGAGCCGTTTTGTGGCATTTTAGGGCTGATTTTGTGGGTTTTTCGTAGTTTTCGAGGTTTCGTGCAGGATTTGCAAGGTTTGCAGGCAAAGGTGTTGTGTCGTGTTGTGTGAGTGTTGCGTGATGTGTTATGTGGTGTGTTCTTCTCTCTCTTCTCTCTTATGTGTGTGTCTCTCTGTAGGTGGATGGAGAAGGGAGAGTAAAATCCTCGGGGGAGATAAGGGGGCAGCGCCCCCACGGGCGCAAGCGCCCTCCCCATGCCGTGTGGGGCTGGCGCCCTAGAGATCTACATTATACTTGTGCTCAAACTTCTTTTGAAACTTATAGTTTCTATAGGTTTCTTCCGAAGAGCCAACACCATTAACGAATAAATAGGCAAGGTATAGAACTAACCCAGTATAAGCTACAATTATTAAATTTTGCAACCACGTTGGCAGTTTCTTTACATATTTACCTGCCCTATGAGGGATATACCCAACGAACAACCCAAATAAAGCCAGTACTAATATAATCACAAATATAACGAGAACTCCCTCCGCTATATCTAGTAAGCCATAAACTGCGCCATTTTCCTCCACATCTTTAAGCAATCCCCAGAATAGCAGAGCCAAGGGAATAAAGCCTATAGAGAAAGCTATACAACATCCTTTCTTCATCTTGCTATTGTTTTTATCTCTTCAACTTGTTTAAAGAACTCCTCCAAAGTGTCGGCAGTATAGTGAATGCCTTTGTAACGGATGAAGCTAGCGAAATCCTCGTTAGGTCTCTTTACTTCATCCTCGAAGAACTCACTCACGTTTGCACCTATCACGTCAGCAACTTGGCGCATAGTCTTATACGTTGGGTTGCCATTAATCATATTATTTAGGTTTACCCTATTAATGCCGAGGGCATCAGACACTTGCTTTTGTGTAAAGCCCTTTTGCTTTATTACCTTAGCTATATCCATAAATATTCAATGTAATGTTATAATATTCGTTGCAAAGTTACATAAATATTTTGATACTACCAAATTTTTAGAGAAAAGTAATGTTATAGTACTAATTATATGATTTTTATGTAATGGTATGTTAATTGTGTTAAAATACATACTTGAAGTGTTAAAATACTACCTTAAAATTTTGTAGTGTAACAATAAAACACTACTTTTGCACTCGAAATCAAGTTGGTTTGGTTTCCAAAGCGGAGCGATGGCACATTAGTGAATTGATGAGAAACAACCGCTATATAAATAGTGTTAGTCAGCAATACGGAGAGGTAGAACTCTGTAACACACCGAGGACAACGTACACCGAGTTAGTGGCACTCTCAAAGCACAAAGGCAAAGGAGCCTCAAACACTCATCACGCAAGATGGAAAAACGCTAGTCGTGTTAGACTAGAGAAATATCGAAACACGTTGACCCACGAACGTTAAGTGAGGGAGCTAGGTCACATATAGCTTGTGAACGTTGGGAGCAAACGTACACCTGCACTTTAATGTTTAACAATTTAATAGCAACAACACAATGAAAAGATTTTTAGTTATCAAGGATTATCGCAATAATTTCACCCCCGATGTTGTCGGACAATTCGACAAATGGGAAGATGCAGATACATTTGCTAAACTCTGCAATAAGAGTAACCAGTTCGGATTGTTACACTGGGTGTTTGAAATGAGTGAAAGGACAAAGTAATAACTCGGGGAGATAAGGGGGCAGCGCCCCCACGGGGCTAACGCCCCTCCCCACGCCAAACATTTCGAGGCAATGGACAAGACAATAACACTAACGAGCGATGAGATTTGCATCATCACTCTCGCTTTACTAGATAAGGCGATGAATATCAAGAACTCAGCGAAGATATGCGGTATTAACCTATCTTCGCAGACATTAAACAAACTTGCTAGCATGCAAGAATTAGTTAACAAGATTAATGATTAAGAGATTATGGCAAAGAAGAATAAATACTGCTATGGTTGGGCAATCTGGACTAACTACGGCTATGGATGGGAACAGGAGAGTGTTTACGACAAAAAGGAAACATCATACTCCCAAGTGAAGAAAGATGCGGCTGAATACAGAGTTGCAGGCGCACAAACGAGAATCACAGATACTAGATGGTTGAATAATTAAAAGATACGATTATGTTGAAGTATAACGAGAATATGGTAGATGTAAGCGAGCAGGACATTAACTACTTGAATACATCAGTTAAGGAAATCAACACCCACGTTGGATATGATTTCATATCGCTTAAGAGCACTCCACAAGCCGAGGACGAATGTATTGACATTTACGAGGACGGATTGGAGACGTGGACTAGCTACACCTTTGAGCAAGCAGAAATGTATCTCAAAGGAATCAAGAAGGGCTTTGAGTTAGAAGAGAAGAAGAGTAACTAACTAGGTGGGGAGCAATCCCCACCACAATACTACAAGATTATGAGAAAGAACAAGACTTACGAGCAGCAGAAGAAGTACTATGATGGTAGTAACGACTATGAGAGTTTAGGAGCCATCTTTCTGTATTGGCTTGAATGTGGCAACGAGACCGCAAAGCAGATGCAGGAGACCTACAGAGAGTGTAACAGAGAGTGCAAGGAATACATCTTGCAAGATCTCTTCTACCTTTGCGACCTCAAGACGTTCTACAAGTTTGTTAGAATCTTCAACTTTGGCAAGAAGTAAAATTGGTAGCGGTCAGCGAATAGAGGAGCACATCTAGTTCAAGTCTAGAGACCGCACTAGTATAAACATTTAAAAGAAAGGATTTAAGTTATGGACATTACAATTTATTTGCTATGCGCCTTGTTTGGAGCATTAGCAGGGTACAGAATCAGAGACGCTAAAGATATGGAGGACGAGTAGTATGGAAGTAATAAGAGTAACAAAGACGGCACGCAACCGAATAGACGCTATTTTTACAGGTAGTAAGATGTTCTTCTTCAATCCCGATTTCGGACTTGTGGCAATTGCTAACAGATATGACACAGCAAACAACGTATGGGATAAGAAATTCATCCACTATTGGAAGATAGAGCGTAGTGAACAGATAGGCAAAGATATGATAGAGAAGACCATCAAGAAGTACTATTCACAATACAATTCTTGCTACTTAAAGGTCTCTCATCAATTCGAGTACACAAACGAGGACAACAAGCCGCAACACGCTTTACCCTATATCGTTGACATAACATATAAAAACTGATAAGACAATGAAGAAGAGCATTAAGATAGCTTTGGTAGTGGCAGCGATAGTTGCCCTACCACTTATGGCAGCAGGAACGCAGGACGATAGCAAGGAGAAACAATCGCTTGTGGACTTCATCGAGTATTGCAGAACTTGCGAGAATCTTCGCCAAGTGAATCCGGCAAAGGACTACACCAAAGCCAGCCTTCACGAATTGAAGAACGCAGCACGTTTCTATGAGGAGCAGGAAGATTTTGCCGACTGCACCGACTATCCGCAGCAGGCAGAGATAGACAAGATTATTAGCAAGAACAAGTAACAAATTTAAAGAATAGGAGATAAGATTATGAAAGCAGAGAACGCAGTTAGAATGAGTGACAATTTGGTAGGTATTGAGGTTCATACTATCCAAGATGTTGTAAAGGCGCAAGCCGCAGGACTTAATTTGTTGAACAAAGACGGACTAGGTTACGAATATGAGGTAATAAATGAAGAGAGCGGAGAAGAGCGAGAGCCAACCGAGCAGGAAATGTTCGACCGCATCGCCAAAGACCTCGCAGATGGCAAGGAGGTTTACGCTTGTATGACCCTCGCAAACGACTGGTGTGTGCAGAGAAATGCCAAGACGAACTTACTATGCGATTTCTATCTCCATCAGCACGTTTACACTATGCACGAAAACAAGATAGTGGAAGGCGAAATCGTCTATCTTTCCCTAGCACAAGGAAGTTTGGGAGACGATGCGGCAAACGCTCTCTATGGTGATATTGCAGAGCAGTTGTACTACAACATTGGGTACTACTTCACAAACGGCAGAACACCAAAGATAGGATTTCAAAGAGAACAGATTATCAAAAAAATCAATTCTTTGAAGATGCACGCTCACGTAGTGCTGAAGACGAAGAAAGGTGGCTATCTGACTAGAGACCTCGAAGAGATATTCGCAACCACGGATGAACTTGTAGCTAACTTAATGCAGGACTAAGGATATGGTAATAGTAATCAAATTCTTCAAGGGAGCAACGTATGTTGATAGGTTCGGCAATATGTACAGAGCCAAGACAACATTTGTAATCAGACAGACCCCATTCCGTGAGAGCTATTATCTTACGAATGGGAAGCTGACAAGCAAGAGTACTTGCCTAGAGCGCATCAAGTGAAGTTGTTGCTAGTTGTTTATATAGGGCGAATGCGGTAGAAGCCGCTACAGATGGTTGCAAAGTACCATCCGCCCCCTAGTATTAATTTTAAAGGAAAGGATTTTATATGAAAAAGTATGTAGTAGAGATTGTAGAGAAAATTACCTACAAGGTTTCGCTAGACGCAGCATCATCCGAAGACGCAGAGAATGCCGCAAGACGTTTGTACGATTTGGGTGCTTTGGAGAATGGCGAGTTGGAAAGTGTTATATTTGACGTAGAAGAGAAGGAGGGCGAGTAATATGAAAAAGCAGAAAGTATTCGTATTGGTTCAGCACGGCAACGACAACCAAGACTATTCTAGCGTTGATGTTGCCGGAGTCTTCCACACCAAGACCGCAGCAAAAGAGAGAATGCAGGAGAAAAAGGATGAGATCCTAGGCTTCTACAAGGAAGAATATCCCGATAACTATGAGGTGACCGAAGACGAGGAAGAAGCATCGTGGTGCTGCTCCTGCAAGGATAGCCCAATGTTCGATGAGTTAGTATTAACAGAAAAAGAAGTGAAGTAATGGCAAAGAGAAAATTGGAAATGCTTGATGAGGAGACGAAAGAAGTAGCCCTCTCACGTATATTCGGCAAGAATTGTGTTAGCAAAATTGGCGATGAGAAGCAAAGTTATTGCGGTTATGTTGGTGGAGAAGTAACAGAAGTGACCTTCTTGGGAGCTTGTATCGTGATAATGCGCAAAGAGCAGTTTGCTCTAACTTACAAGTGGAGCGACACCATTTGCAACGCACTTATGCAGACCGATGGTGTGAAGTACAGAAAAGAAGGCTGGGTCAGCTTTAATGAGCAGAAAGATGCCTACTTCGATTTGGACACACGCAGCATATTAATCAGATTTCAAACAAAACAGAAACAGATAGCAGTATGAACAAGCAGTTATTTTATTTCGTCTTCCCTCAGTCAGGGGAGACGATTACAAAGGAAATGAATCCTTTGGCGGTGAAGGATGCCGCAGTGAAGTATTTGAAGACTCAGAACGAGGTGAGAGGTGATATTTGCATCATCAAGGATAGCCGAGAGAACGTGATTGCTATGGGCTATGTTAGCGATAGCATGAAGGTTTCTTTCTTCACCGAGGATGAGACAGTTAACGACATCAAGCCGATAGGAGTAATCGAGGAAGGAGGTAAGAAATGACAAAGCAGGAATGGTTTGTGCTCTTCATCTTTCTGTTTACAATACTGATGGCAATACTAGGATAAGAGGAAGGAGATATGGAAAAGAAGGCAAGAATCATCGTGTATGACGATGTGGGAATACTTGACGAGAGCGATACCCTTTTCGAAGATAAGGAGCAGCTCGCAGGAATCGCCAAGCAGAACCTAAACCAAACCCTAGATGCAGAAATGGTGGAAGTATGGGCAGGCAGCAAACTTGTGATGAAGTTCGAGTACAACCGCAAGCACAAGATTGTACCAGCTAAGAATCTGCATCCAGGGTGGGGCGGACGGAGAGACCGAGCAGGAGCACCGAGCAAGGGCGCTGAAGCCCTTACGAATCGGGTAGTACTGCATGTGAATGAAGAAACCTTCGACTTTTGCGAGTCTCTAGGAAGAAACAAGGCTGAATGGATAAGACAAGCCATCAGAGAGAAGCGAGAGCGAGAAGAAAACAGCAAAGGGTAGTCAGAAATGGCTACCCTTTATTCATTTGCAGCACAACGAGTTAGATAGAGTGATGTTATCAAGGATGATATCAGAATTTGCCATCTATGTTATCAAATGCTGAGTAAACGTCCTTGTTGAGCGTTCGGGCATATCTTTGGGTCTGTCGGATATTGGTATGCCCGAGCACCTTAGCCACCACGTTCAGCGGCATTCCGAACGAGAGAAACAAGGTTGCAGCCGTAGCCCTGCCCATGTGGGAGTGCAGATTTGGCACGTTGACCATCATTCCGATTACCTTCAGATATTCGTTGTACTTCTGATTGCTGATGCAGGGCAGCTTGAAGTTGTACTTCTTGAGCACGGAGACCGCTCCAGCCAGTAGCTGGAAGGTGAAGTCTGTATCAGTCTTCACACGCTTGGCGTGGTAGTAGTACTTGCCGTCTGCCTGCTTGCACTTGGTGAAATCGAATGCCATCAAGTCGGAGTAAGCCAAGCCGGTATAGCACTGCATCAAGAAGAGGTCTCGAGCTTTTGCAAGGTAGTCGTACTGCAAGTGAAGGCGCTTGATGCTCTCGAACTTGTCTATCGGCAGGCAGTCAACAAACTGCTTATCGCCCTTCTCAATCTTGAAAGGCAGATGGTTATACGGATTCTTGTCTATCAAATCATCTATGCAGGCATCACGCACGAACAGCTTCAAGTACTTGTGATAGCAATATACGGTACTCTGCTCCAATCCTTTTTTGTGAAGATACTCATCAAGCTCACGAACCTTGGAAATATTGATGTCGGAGAACTCCTTGATTTTGCCATACGTCTTCAAGAAGTCGGTGAAGACCTTGTATCTTCTCTTGGTATGGTCGCTTACCTTGCGCTCTCGGGAGCGCTTCTCGCAGTAGGCAATGAAGTCTAGGGATTTGTTGGCAGCACCCTGCATAAGGGCAGGAATCTGATCCAAATCAGTAATGCCCTTGGAGTTCATCTTGATGACAACATCGTTTGCCCTCTCCAGTATGGCATCAATCTGCTTGTTGTACAAGTCAGACTCCTTGCAGCGAATGACACGCTTACTGCTATCCGACCATTGAGCCGGACACACTTTCACACCCGTAGAGAAGTACTTTCGCTTACCTCCACAAGTGAACCTCAATTCTACCGAAACTGCCTTCTGTGCAGTACCTCGGTGGAGACGATTGTGAATAACACTTAAATTAATTACGCCCATAAGTTGATAACATTTTTACAAGCAGGTGATAACATATTAGTAACCCACTTCGATTTAACATTTCTAAAGGAATGCCGAACGAACTATGTATCAGCTTATTGCAGAGATTGCCACGTAAACGATTCTACGACACGTCTATATTCCGATGTTATCAATCTGTTATCAGCCAATAAATGCAAAAACGGATATAACTACCTAATTAATAGGAAGTTACATCCGTTCTACTTCTAGAAATTTAAGCTGTGATTACGCCTTATTTTCTTAATTTGGTACACCCTTAGGGATTCGAACCCTAGACCCACTGATTAAGAGTCAGTTGCTCTA
>OIYR01000038.1_pt1 | contig 76172 bp, 66 predicted proteins | sample 1588221 | NCBI WGS metagenome assembly OIYR01 (sample SAMN03283292) | human gut metagenome | biome: human-associated habitat; material: feces | host: Homo sapiens | place: Peru | collected 2012
ATTACAAACGGAACATGCAGTTCATCCAGAATAGCAGATGCCTTTTCGAGAGTCGGACCGTCATAGTTGGATAAGCCGACATACAAAGCCTTGCCGCTTGCTACAATCTGTGAAAGTGCTCCCATTGTTTCTTCAAGCGGGGTATTCGGATCCATCCTGTGATGATAAAAAATGTCCACATAGTCAAGTCCGAGTTCGTCAATTTCCATACTGTTGAGTGCGGAAGCCGCCGCTTCGGCAGTAATTACGCCATCGTATTTTACTTCGGCAAAATCTCTGCTTCGTTTTAACAAGCGGTTTGCAATACGGGGTGTTCCTCTTGAACGGCTCGCAATTTGATACGCACCATCATCATCAACAGGAATATTGAGGATTTTTGACGACCTTTTAACAATTTGTGAAAGTTCCTCCGGAGTGTACATTTCAAGGCGAAGTATAACGCCGAATCTGTCACGAAGCGGAGCAGAAAGCTGACCTGCTCTTGTTGTGGCACCGATAAGAGTAAATTTAGGCAAACTCAACTGATAGCTTCTTGCGCTCGGTCCTTTGCCTATAATAATGTCAATCTTGCCGTCTTCCATTGCAGGATAAAGAATTTCCTCAACCGTTCTGTTAAGTCGATGAATTTCATCTATAAAAAGGACATCGCCCTGTTCAAGATTTGAAAGAATTGCAACCAAATCTCCCTGTTTTTCAATTGCAGGACCTGAAGTGACACGAATGTTAACGCCCATCTCATTTGCAACAATACCCGCAAGAGTTGTTTTACCGAGTCCCGGAGGGCCGTAAAAGAGTACATGGTCAAGTGATTCACCACGCTGCTTTGCGGCTTTTATATATATCGAAAGATTTTCCTTTGCCTTTTCCTGTCCGACATAGTCGGTAAGCTGTTTAGGTCTTAAAGAATTTTCTATATCCTCATCGGCAGATGTATATTCCGGAGCCGACATACGATTTTCAAAATCATATTCAAATTCGTTTTCTATCATAATTTCACCTGTTACAAATTAGCCGAAAGACTTTGAAGTCCTTTTCTTATCATATCGTCAACAGACATATTTGGGTCAAGCTTGCCGACAACAAGAGCCGCATCGGATTGATTAAATCCAAGAGAAACAAGAACTTCAATAGCTTCCGATGAATTGCTGCCAACAACGGCAGATTGAATATTATCAACCACGGCGGCAGTTTCGCCTCCGGCTACAACATTCATTTTATCTTTAAGTTCAAGCACAATGCGTTCGGCAGTTTTTTTACCGACACCCTGTGCCGCCTGAATAGATTTGACATCACCGCACGAAACTGCAACCGCAAGTCTGTCGGGAGCCAAAGCAGACAAAATAGAAATTGCGGCTTTAGGGCCTACTCCGCTAACCGAAATTAAGAGTTTAAACGCTTCAAGTTCGTTTTGTGTTGCAAATCCGTACAAGTCCATAGCATCTTCTCTGATGCTCATATAAGTTAAAAGTTTTACTTCTGTTCCGATTGATGTAAGCGAAGTGATTGTTGTAGTGCTTGCAAAGCATTTAAAGCCGACTCCTCCGCATTCTACAACCGCAAATGTCGGTTCAATATATGTAAGCGTACCCTTTAAACTGTAAATCATTGTTTTTCTCCAAAATTAATCATATTGTTAATTTTATTCATGGCAGAGCCACTGCAATGTGCATGGCAAATCGCCATAGCCAAAGCATCGGCTGTATCATCGGGTTTTGGAATAGACGGAAGATTAAGAATACTTTTTGTCATTTCCATAACCTGCTTTTTTTCGGCTCTGCCGTATCCGGTAACCGATTGCTTTACCTGAAGAGGCGTGTATTCATAAATATCTTTCATATTCATTTGAGCGGCAAGAGTAATTACTCCCCTTGCCTGTGCAACATCAATAACGGTTTTTTGGTTGGAATTATAAAACAATTTTTCCATACTCATCACTTCAGGCTTATACTTTTCAAAGATGTAACACATATCGTTGTATATTGTTTGAAGCCTTTGAGGAAACGGAGAATCGGCAGGAGTTGTTATTGCGCCGTAGCCCAGCACTCTGAAACGAGAATGAGAATATTCAATTACTCCCCATCCGACTATGGCATAACCGGGGTCAATTCCCAAAATAACCATCAAAAAAACGCTCTTTCACATAATATTTTTGATATTATAACACATAAACATCATTCTTGCAATAATATTATATTATATAAATAAAGAGGACGAAACAAATCGTCCTCTGAAAATACACATTATTGCAAATCAAACAATACCCTGTGCCATCATAGCATCCGCAACTTTTTCAAAGCCGGCAATATTTGCACCTGCAACATAGTCACCGTCAAGACCGTATTTTTTAGCAGCATTGTCAATGTTATGATAGATATTAACCATGATATCTTTAAGCTTAGCATCAACCTTTTCAAAAGTCCAGCTGATACGTTCGCTGTTCTGGCTCATTTCAAGAGCAGAAGTAGCAACACCGCCTGCATTTGCAGCCTTACCCGGAGCAAACATTATACCGTGTTCCTGCAAATACTTTGTTGCTTCAAGAGTTGTTGGCATATTAGCACCCTCGGCAACTGCAATACAACCGTTTTCAACGAGAAGTTTTGCATCGTCGATAGTAAGTTCGTTTTGAGTAGCGCATGGCAAAGCAACATCGCACTTAATCTGCCATACACCTCTGCCCGGATGATATTGAGCAGAAGGACGAGCCTCGGCATATGCTGTAAGTCTTTCTCTTCTGTTTTCCTTAACATCCTTAAGAAGAGCAACATCAATGCCTTCAGGATCATAAATCCAACCTGTTGAATCCGAAACGGTTACAACCTTTGCACCGAGCATTTCTGCTTTTTCAACCGCATAAATAGCAACGTTACCAGAACCGGAAACACAAACTGTTTTGCCTTCGATAGAAGAATTGTTACATTTAAGCATTTCTTCCGTCAAGTAAAGAAGTCCGTAACCGGTAGCTTCGGTTCTTGCAAGAGAGCCACCGAATGAAAGACCTTTACCTGTAAGTACACCTTCATAGGTACCGCAAATTCTCTTATATTGACCAAACATATAGCCGATTTCTCTTGCACCTGTACCGATATCGCCGGCAGGTACGTCGGTATCAGCACCGATAACCTTGCAAAGTTCTGTCATAAAGCTTTGGCAGAACATCATAATTTCTCTGTCGCTCTTGCCCTTAGGATCAAAGTCAGAGCCGCCCTTACCGCCGCCGATAGGAAGACCTGTAAGTGAGTTCTTGAAAATCTGCTCGAAACCGAGGAACTTAATAACGCCGAGGTTTACTGATGGGTGAAGTCTTAAACCACCCTTGTAAGGACCGATAGCACTGTTGAACTGAACACGGAAACCACGGTTTACCTGAACCTTGCCGTTGTCATCAACCCAAGGAACTCTGAACATAATAACTCTTTCAGGTTCTGTGATTCTTTCGAGAATACCATTCTCTTCGTACTGTGGATTCTGCTCGAAAACGGGCTCAAGTGAAGTAAGAACTTCAGTAGCAGCCTGGATAAATTCAGGCTCGTTTGCATTTTTTGCTTTCAGCTTTTCAAGCTGTTCACTTACATATGACATAAGTAAGTCCTCCTTAATAAAATTCGCATAAATTATACGGAAATTAACTCCGGTTATGCTGTAGCACAGTAAAGCACTACAATCAACATACTAATAATACTATACTTTGAATGATTTTGCAATATCTTTTGTGAGATTCTTGCAAATTTTTTTAAAAATATTGAAAAAACAGCCGATTTTATTCCTTTTCTGCAATTTATTTTACAAATCTCCCAAGTTTGGCTGCAATTTCAAGTCTTTTCCACCCTTATTTTTAGAAAAATCAAGTTATAAATTTACATTTGTTAATAGCAGGTAAATATTTTGTATAATTCAAAGTCAATTTTAAAATTCATTTTTAGTTGCGAATGCACATATTTTATGATAAAATAGTTTCAATAATACTATTTGTAATATTTTTCAGAGGTAACTTTTTTATGGATTATTGTAAAAGATTAAAAGAATTGAGAATAAAAAGCGGATTCACACAAGAACAAATCGCATTTATACTTCACACAAGGCAAGAACAGTACAGTAAATACGAAAGCGGAAAACGAGAACTCCCTATTCGTCACTTGATAACACTTTGTTGTCTTTACAAGGTTTCAAGCGATTATATTCTCGGAATAGAAAAGTTTGTAAATAAATCTCAAAATAAAACAGCCGTCAATAACTCAAATGAGCATTGACGGCCACTTTGCATATATATTTTGATTATTGAATTTTCTCTTTAAACATCATCAAAAAGCTTACAAGGAGCAGTCCGCATGAAACCCAAATTATATGGAATCCGCATGATAAAGAAAGATTTCCTCCAAAACCTGCACCAAGCGCAAAGAAAAATATTACTCCAAAATAATACATTGCCTGTCTGAATTGTTCAGGCTTTCTGTCATGTATAAAACCTGATAAAGCAGCTGTACCGCTTCTTAAATTTCCGATACACATTGTACTTGCATATGAATAACCTCTTACTTTTCTGAAAGTCTGAACCTGCATTGCGCATGAAAACGATACAATTACTGCCGCTATAGTATTCATACTTTTTGGTATAAAACCAACTGCAAATAATATGAGAATTTCAAACAGGAGTATCCCCTGTCGCCAATGTATCTTTCTTGAATATTTGAATTTTTTCTGTATCAAATCAGCAGCAAGAACACCTAACGCAAACGCAAGTATAGGAAAAAGATATTTTAACCCCTCTTCCCACTTTCCTGTCATAAAATTTGTACTCATAAGCACAACATTACCAGTCTGTGCATTTGCAAATACTCCGTCACGGGTAAAATATGTATATGCGTCCTGAAATCCACCTGACAATGCAAGAAATATGCAGTTTCTGAACGCTTCCGACATCTGTCTTGTAGGTTCAAGTCCCTTGAAAAAATCTCCTATCTTTACCATAATGCTCAACTCCGAACAGATTTTACGCAAAACAACACCGAACACGCCAAAACGGTTCGGTGTTACATATGATTTTAAAATTTATCAGATATCATTCTTTACAATATCTTCGTAGCTTTCACGCTTAACAACAACTCTCGCCTTGCCGTCCTTAACCATTACAATTGCAGGACGAGGAATTCTGTTGTAATTTGAAGCCATTGAGTAGTTGTAAGCACCTGTTGAAAGAACAGCAAGCGTATCGCCTACTTCAACCTTTGCAACTTTTGTGTGTTCCTGAACAAGGTCACCGCTTTCGCAACACTTACCTGCTACAGTAACAATTTCATCAGGCTCTTTGTCAGCCTTACCTGCATTTACCACAGTATAAGCAGACTGGTAAAGCGCATATCTGATATTATCGGTCATACCGCCGTCAACAGATACATAAGTTCTGATATTCGGAATTTCTTTCTTTCCGCCGACTTTGTAAAGTGTAATACCTGCTTCACCTACAATTGAACGACCCGGTTCAATGAAGATGTACGGAACAGGAAGTTCGTGTTCCTTAGCTTTAGCCTTAACAGCTTCAGAAACCTTTTCCATATAGTTCTCGTAAGGAACAGGCTCATCGTCCTTAGTGTACATAATACCAAAGCCACCGCCGAGGTTAAGTTCTGAAATTACGATTCCGAGTTCATCGTGAATCTTGCCCATAAAGTCAAGCATAATTTCAGCGGCAGTAACAAACGGATCAATATCAAAAATCTGTGAACCGATATGGCAATGAAGTTCTGTGAGATTTACATTATCATATGTCTGTGCCTTTTTAACTGCTTCAAAAGCTTCGCCTGTTTCGAGAGCAAAACCGAACTTTGAATCAATCTGACCTGTTCTGATAAAGTTATGTGTGTGAGCATCTACACCCGGCTTAATTCTGAAAGATATGTTAGCCTTCTTGCCCATTTCTCCGCAAATTTCATTGAGAAGCTCAAGTTCATAAAGATTATCAACAACGAACTTGCCCACATTTGATTCAAGAGCAAATCTGATTTCATCAGCAGTTTTATTGTTGCCGTGGAAGTGAACTTTTTCCATTGGGAAACCTGCTTGAACAGCTGTGTAAATTTCACCGCCTGATACTACATCAAGACCAAGACCCTCTTCTTTTGCAATTCTGCAAAGTTCCTTACAGGAAAGTGCCTTGCTTGCATACAACGGCATACCGTTACCGTGGTAGTACTTTTCAAAAGACTTTACATAAGCCTTGCACACATTTCTGATTGTTGTTTCATCAAGAACATATAAGGGTGTACCGAATTCTTTGGCAAGTTCGAGTGTGTCGCAACCGCCGATTGTAAGATGTCCCTCATTGTTCACATTAAGACATTCGCTAACGAACATTTTACTCATACCTCCGTATTTTTAAAATTTGCTATAGAAGTTTCAATAAGTTTCCTTATTTCATCATTTCCGAATCCTGTCTGTGCAGAAAAAGGTATCAGCGGAACATGTTCAATTGTGCTGAAAATATCCTTGTAATACTCAATCTGCTTTTCAAATGCAGTCTTTTTGAGCTTATCGCTCTTTGTAAGAACTGCCGCAAAGTTGAATCCGCCTCTGTAAAGAAAATCTATCATATGCAGGTCATCATCTGTTGGAGGATGACGCAAGTCAAGAATTTGGATAACAAGCGGACGCTGTCTGTCCTGAGCAAAGTAGCCTTCAACAAGCTTTGCCCATCTGTCTTTTTCGGCTTTTGAAACCTTTGCATAACCGTAACCCGGTAAATCAACCATACGAAACTCTCTGAGCTTGTAGAAGTTGATAGTAGCCGTTTTACCGGGTTGAGCACTTACTCTTGCAAGTGCTTTTCTCTGAACAAGTTTATTGATAAGAGAGGATTTTCCGACATTTGAGTGACCTGAAAATACAATCTCAGGCATATCTGACTCAGGCAACTGATCAACACGACCTGCCGCAAATTCAAAAGCAACTTCATTAAAATTCATAAAATCCCCTCCCTCACTGTTTAACTATATTTGCTGTTTTAGAAGCAGAACGAACAGCTGACATATCAATTCCGTTCCACTGATTATCGGTAATTCTTACAGTATTGTTTACTGCAAGTGCAACTACCTCTGAAAAATTCTGAACAGGAATAAACTTAACCTTTTCAAGAACTGCCTTATCAACATCTTCAAGGTCAGGTTCATTATCCTTTGGAATGATTACAGTTGTAATTCCGTTTTTAAAAGCCGCCATACTTTTCTCTTTAAGGCCGCCTATAGGAAGGACATTACCTCTGAGGGTAATTTCACCTGTCATAGCTACATCGTGTCTTACAGGCTTTAAAGTCAAAGCTGAGTATATTGCAGTAGCCATTGTGATACCTGCAGACGGTCCGTCCTTTGGAACAGCACCCTCGGGAGCATGAATATGAATATCCTTGTTTTTATAGAAATTAGAATCAATCCCAAGAACCGCCGCATGGCTTCTTATGCAAGTAATTGCAGCTCTGGCAGACTCCCGCATAACATCACCGAGAGAACCTGTAAGTTCAATCTTACCCGTTCCTTCCATAACAGCAACTTCAATCGGTAAAATTTCACCGCCGACAGAAGTCCACGCAAGACCGTTTACAATTCCGATTTCATCTGTCTTTGCAAGCGAATCGGGAATAAACTTTTTATGGCCTAAAAGTCTTTCAATTTCTTTTTCATCAATCTTAAATACTTCTGTACCCTCAGTGAGCTTTTCAACGGCACACTTTCTCATAACAGAAGCAATAAGTCTTTCAAGAGTTCTTACGCCTGCTTCTCTTGTATAAAAATCAATTAAAGCGTATACTGCCTTCTGAGTGAATTTAAGTTCCTTTGAAGTAAAGCCGCATTCCTCAAGCTGTTTCGGAATGAGATGCTTTTTCGCAATGTGGAACTTTTCCTCTCTTGTATAACTGCTGATTTCTATAATTTCCATTCTGTCACGAAGCGGAGCAGGAATGGTTGAAATATCATTTGCAGTTGTAATAAACATCACATTTGACAAGTCAAACGGAAGTTCAATGTAGTGGTCAACAAACTTGTTGTTTTGCTCAATATCAAGCACTTCAAGCAATGCTGATGTAGGATCGCCCTTATAATCTGCTGCAAGTTTATCAATTTCATCAAGAATAAGAACAGGATTATTAGTACCAGCGTGCTGCAAAGCATTGATAATTCTACCGGGCATTGAACCGATATATGTCTTTCTGTGACCTCTGATTTCAGCCTCGTCACGAACACCGCCAAGGGCAATTCTCTCACTCTTCCTGCCAATAGCTTTTGCGATTGACTGAGCGATTGAAGTTTTACCGACACCGGGAGGTCCTGCAAGACAGATAATCTGTCCCTTCTGCTTTTCGCTCAAGACGCGGACTGCAAGCTGTTCAATGATTCTTTTTTTAACCTTATCAAGTCCATAGTGAGTTTTATCAAGAGCCTTCTGAACTTTAGGTATAACGATTTTGTCTTTAGATGACTTATTCCACGGCAAATCAAGAACTGTATCAAGATATGTACGAATTACAGCCGCTTCCTGACTGCCATAAGGCATCTTGCTAAGTTTCTTACATTCCTTATAAAGTATGTCCGCAGATTTTTCATCAAGATTTAATTTATCAATTTTATCAGCGTAATTTTCCGCATCATCCGTTGGAGAATCATCTTCTCCAAGTTCTTCCTCAATGGCTCTTTTTTGCTCACGCAGAAAATAATCACGCTGATTTTCGTCGATTCTCATTTTTGCTTTTTGCGAAATTTCATCTTCCAATTTTAAGACAAAGTTCTCATTAACAAGCACATCAAGAACCGATTCAAGTCTTTCGGATTCAGGAAAGGTTTCAAGAATTGACTGTTTTACTCTATAATCAAGAATAAGATTTGCAGTTATAAAATCAGCAAGTTCACCGGGTCTTTTACAGAGAGCAACTTTAAAAATTATATCTGATGGCATCTTTGGAGAAATTTCAAGATACTTGTCAAATTCATTTTTTACAGTTCTCATAAGAGCGGAATCTCTTGCTGTAAGATATTCAGTTTCTTCCTCATACGGCTTAACTTCTGCAACAAGGCATTTTTCATCAAAAACAGGGTTGATAATTGTGGCTCTGCACTGACCCTCAATAACAATCCTTGTTGTGTTTTCAGGCTGTTTCAAAACCTGAACTACCTTTGCAATAACACCCGTATTGTAAACATCAAAAATATCAGGGTCGTTTATTGTTGCATCTTTCTGAGATGTAAGGAAAACAAGCTGATCAGCTTTCATCGCCTTATTTATAGCCGTAATGCTCTTTTTTCGTCCAACATCAAAATGAATAAGTGATTTTGGAAAAACTACTAACCCTCTTAACGGAAGAACTGGGAGAGTCAGATTATTTTGCATATCAAAATCCATTTAAGTTCCTTTCATAAAAGCAAAAAGCTGTATTGTAATGCAATACAGCTTTAATTCACAATATCAAGACGCTGTGCTGCGCTTCTGACGCTTCTTTGCATCTTTTTGAGTTAATTTTACGGAAGTTGTCGGAGACAATTCCTTTTTGCGAGTAATTTGCGGAGCCGCACCGTTTTTGATAACATCTTCGGTAATGATGATTTTATCAATTGTAGGATCTGACGGAGCTTCAAACATAAGGTCGGTTAAAATACCCTCCATAATGCCACGAAGTCCTCTTGCACCTGTATGCTGATCCTGTGCCTGCTGTGCAATAGCTTTGAGAGCTTCTTCTTCAAAGAGGAGTTCAACACCGTCAAGTTCAAAAAGTTTCTTATACTGCTGAACAATTGAGTTCTTCGGTACAGTAAGAATCTTTACAAGTGCATCTGTATCAAGGCCGCTTAGCGCAGTAATTACCGGCAAACGACCGATAAGTTCAGGGATAATTCCGTACTTAACAAGGTCATGTGCGGTAACATCCTTCATCCAATCAGTTGAATCAAGTTCCTGTTTTGACTGAACAAGTGATTCAAAACCGATAACTGAAGAGCCCTTACGCTTTTCTACTATCTTTTCAAGACCGTCAAAAGCACCGCCGCAGATAAAGAGAATGTTCTTCGTGTTAATCTGAAGATACTCTTGCTGCGGATGTTTTCTACCACCCTGAGGAGGAACATTTGATACAGTTCCCTCAACAATTTTAAGCAAAGCCTGCTGAACGCCCTCACCGCTTACATCTCGTGTAATTGAGGGGTTCTCGGATTTTCTCGCAATTTTATCAATTTCATCAATGTAAATTATGCCGTGTTCTGCTTTTTCAATATCAAAATCAGCAGCCTGAATGAGTTTTAAGAGAATATTCTCAACATCCTCACCGACATAGCCTGCTTCTGTCAGCGTAGTTGCATCAGCAATTGCAAAAGGCACATCAAGTGCCCTTGCAAGAGTCTGTGCAAGCAATGTTTTACCAACACCTGTAGGTCCGAGGAGCAGTACATTACTCTTTGCAAAATCTACGCTGTCATCATTTGAAAAAGCACGCTTATAGTGATTGTAAACAGCAACGCTCAGGGTAACTTTTGCATGATCCTGTCCGATAACATATTCATCAAGAATAGCCTTGATTTCTTTAGGCTTTAAAAGCTCGTCAACGGACAGTTCGGGAGTTTGAGGTTCACCCGGTTTAGAAAGTTTATTCTCATTTTCATGTTCAAGCTCACCTGATTCGCGAAGAATATTCATACAGAGCTCAACACACTGGTCACAAATATAAACACCGTTTCCAGCAATAAGTCTGCCTGCCATCTCCTGCGGTTTTCCGCAGAAAGAGCAATAAATATCTTCGTTATTTTTGTTAGCCATCAGCTTACCTCACCTTTTATCTTTTTTCGATAACCTTATCAATCAAACCGTATTCAAGTGCCTGCTGTGCAGTCATAAAGTTGTCACGATTGGTATCTCTTGCAATAACATCAATCGGCTGACCAGTGTTGTCAGCAAGAATCTGATTGAGTCGTTTTTTCATATCAAGAATATGTCTTGTGTGAATCTCCATATCAGTAGCCTGACCCTGAGCACCGCCTGACGGCTGATGAATCATGATGTCACTGTTAGGAAGTGCAAGACGCTTGCCTTTTGCACCTGCTGCAAGGAGGAATGCACCCATACTTGCTGCCATACCCATACAGATTGTGGAAACATCACACTTGATATAATTCATTGTATCAAAAATAGCAAAGCCGTCTGTTACGCTGCCGCCGGGGCTGTTGATGTAAAGACTGATATCCTTTGTCGGATCTTTACTTTCGAGGTAAAGCAACTGAGCAACTACAACGCTTGCACTTGCACTGTTTACCTCTTCGTTAAGCATAACAATTCTGTCTTCAAGAAGACGGGAATAGATATCAAAAGAGCGCTCGCCCCTGCTTGACTGTTCGATAACATATGGTACTAATGCCATTTAATCATAACCTTTCTTAAATAGTGATTAACAAATATAAGAAAAATATTCAAATTACTTTATAACAGCTTTGTCCTTTACGAGGTTAAGAGCCTTTTCAACCTTAACATCTTCTGTGAGTGATTCAGCAGGAACAGCCTCCTTAACCTTCTCAACTTCCATCTTATAAGCTTCAGCCATCTTGCCGTATTCAGCATCAAGATCAGCTTCTGTAACTTCAATATTTTCTTTTCTTGCAACTGCTTCAAGAGCAAGTCTTAACTTAACTCTCTTTTCAGCCTCTTCTTTATACATATCCTTAAGTGAATTTGCATCCATGCCCATATACTGCATATATGTCTTCATGTCAAGGCCCTGTGAACGGAGGCGCATGTCAAATTCTCTTACCATCTCGTTAGCCTGATTGTCATACATTGCCTCAGGAATTTCACCCTCAAGGAGTTCCATAAGCTTTTCAGCAATCTGATTGTCCACATCCTTATCAGCTTCGTCCTGAAGACGCTTAGCAACTGTTTCTTTGAGTTCAGCCTTGTACTCATCAAGTGTTTCCTTATCAGAAACATCCTTTACGAATTCATCGTCAAACTCAGGAAGTTCTTTAGCCTTGATTTCGTGAAGGTTAATCTTGAATTCAGCATCCTTGCCCTTAAGTTCTTCAGCCTGATAATCCTCAGGGAACTTAACTGTGATTGTGAACTCTTCGCCTGTCTTGTGACCAACGATCTGCTCCTCAAAGCCCGGAATAAAGTTGCCTGAACCAAGCTTAAGATTATAGTTTTCAGCCTTGCCGCCTTCAAATGCTTCACCGTCAACAAAACCCTCAAAATCGATAACTGCAACATCATCGTTCTGAGCTGCTCTGTCCTCAACTGTTACCATTCTTGAGTTACGGTCACGAACCTTTTCGATTTCTTCGTCAACGAGCTCGTCTGTAACTTCTGTTGACTTCTTTGTAACTTCAATGCCGAGGTAGTTGTTGATTTCCATCTCAGGCTCTACAACAACATTAGCCTTGAATGAGAAGCCCTCTTTGCTTGCTTCAATAGCTTCAAGTGTTTCAACAGAAACAATCTTGATGCCTGCTTCTTTAGCAGCCTCATAAAGAGCGTCAGGATAACAATCCTGCATAGCATCCTCATAGAATACTTCTGAACCGTACATTTTCTCAATTACATGACGGGGAGCTTTACCCTTTCTGAAACCGGGGATATTGATGCTCTTAACCTGCTTTTTATAAACTCTGTTGATAGCGTTACCGAAAGTTTCGCCGTCAACATTAACCTCTAACTCATATGAATTAGCCTGTTCCTTTTTTGTACATTCCTTTAATGCCATTTTAATATTCCTCCAAAGTTTAAATTCAAAATCAAGAAATCATCTTATTATATCACAACAAAATGATTTTGCCAATAGAAAATGCAGAATTTATCTGACTAAAATTGGCATAAATGACAACCTGTCACAAGAAATCAGCTTAAAATCAATACCTTCATATTCGCCCTCAACAGCAAACCTCATATTCTTTTTGCCGTGAAGATGTCCGTAGTAACATTTTTTGATGTTATATTTTAAAAGGACATCAAAAATTTCGTTACATTTTGTCGTTCCGTAAACAGGCGGATAGTGTAAAAATACTATTGGTTCTTTGCTTGTTTTAACAGCCGACTGTATTGATGTTTCAAGTCTACCGACTTCTCTGTTAAGGACTTTTATATCATTTTGGGATTCATTTTCAAGAAACCATCCTCTTGTACCGCAAATTGCGTAATCGTCAACGACATAAGAGTTATTAAAAAGGATAGAAATTGAATCAAGTGAATTGTTTTTCAGAAATACATCCATTTTTGTCTTAGTACTCCACCAATAATCGTGGTTACCTTTGAGAAAAATTTTCTTTCCCGGAAGATTTTCTACGAAAGTAAAATCCGTAAGAGTTTCTTCAAGTTTCATTGCCCAGGAAATATCACCCGACACAACAACGGTGTCATTATCGGTGACAACTTTTCTCCAGTTGTTTTCAAGTCGTGAAACATAATCGTTCCAGCCTGCAAAAATATCCATAGGCTTATCTTCGCCGAGTGAAAGATGTAAATCTGCAATAGCAAATAATGCCATTATTCTATACCGAGTGCTCCGAGAACATAATTCTCCATAGCGTTTACTTCTGTAACATCAGAGAAGCGAGCAGTTTTATTTTTAAGGTTTGCAAGAGGAGCAGGAACTTCTGCGCCTGAAACCTTGTGGAGTTCGTCAACCATATCAAATTCTGTTTCAGGAAGTGTTGCGTTTGGCTCAACAGCTTCAAGAACAGCCTTAGAGAACTTATATGGACTTGCAGTTGATGCGATTACAGACGGAGTCTTGTCGCCTGTTTCCTCAACATACTGCTTGTACACATTGATTGCAACAGCTGTATGAGTATCGCAAAGGTACTTATCCTGCTCAAACATTTCGTGAATAGTAACCTCTGTGTTCTTGTCATCACAGAATCCACCGTAGAACTTGTCGTTGATAACAGCCTTTACATCATCACTTACTTCATACTTGCCTTCTGATTTGAGTGCGTTCATCCAACCCTTTGTAACCTCATCGTTATCGCCTGAAAGCTTGTAAAGAAGTCTTTCAAGGTTACTTGAAACGAGGATATCCATAGACGGAGAAATTGTTGTATAGAAGTTTCTGTTCTTATCATAAACACCTGTCTTGATGAAATCGGTAAGAACATTGTTTGAGTTTGACGCACAAATGAACTTGTTGATTGGAAGTCCCATAAGGCTTGCGTAGTAAGAAGCAAGAATGTTACCGAAGTTACCTGTTGGAACAACAACATTGATTTTGTCGCCGAGTTCAATCTTACCGTCATTTACGAGATCGCAGTAAGCCGAAATATAGTAAACAATCTGCGGAAGAAGTCTGCCCCAGTTAATTGAGTTTGCAGAAGAGAAAAGCATATTGTTTTCTGCAAGTTTTTCTGCAACTGAAGGTGTTGTGAATATTTTCTTAACGCCTGTCTGAGCGTCATCAAAGTTACCCTTGATTGCGCAAACACGAACATTATTACCCTCCTGAGTATTCATCTGATGCTTCTGCATCGGACTTACACCGTCAACAGGATAGAATACTACGATTTTTGTGTTGTCAACATCTTTAAAGCCTTCAAGTGCAGCCTTACCTGTATCACCTGATGTAGCAACAAGGATAACAGCTGTTTTGCCGTCATATTTCTTCTTGAGTGACTTTGTGAGAAGATGCGGGAGAATCTGGAGTGCCATATCCTTAAACGCACATGTCGGACCATGCCAAAGTTCAAGAATATTCAGGGTTGTTCCGTCAAGATTACAATATGAAATAGGAGCAGGATTTTCACCGCCGAACTTCTGTGCAGTATAAGCCTTTTCTACGCAATCATTGATTTCTTCTTCTGTAAAATCAGAAAGAAAATCAGAGAAAACTTTCTTTGCTCTGCCTTTGTAATCTGTCTTCAAAAGTGCCTTGAAGGTATTTTCATCATACTTAGGAAATTCCTGCGGTACAAAAAGTCCGCCGTCTTTTGAAATACCCTGTGCAATGGCCTGTGCCGCAGAAACAACTTCTTTGGCATTTTGTGTGCTGTTGTATAACATTGAAATCTTCCTTTCAAATTGCTTTAAACATCAAATATTTTACTACATTATTCGCTGATTGTCAAAGTTTTCAAAGAAATTATACGCGTTTTCGTAAAAAATCTTTTTCAAAATGCTTTCATTGTAGTTATTTCTGAGAAAAAGTTCATAAATTTCGCCTATTGAATCGCTTCCGACAATATCCCTCGGCAAATCGCAGCCGTCAAAATCCGTGCCAAAACAAAGAGAATTTTCACATCCGAGTGACAGTATATGCTCACAATGCCTTAAAACATCCTCCATACAGGCTTTGTCGGGATTGTTATTCAGAAATGCACCGTGTAAATTAAGTCCTATAATTCCGCCTCTTTGAATTATAATTTTTATCTGTTCATCTGTAAGATTTCTCGGATTTTGAGTAATTGTCCGTGAATCTGAATGGGTTGCGATAAACGGTCTGTTTGTCTGATTGACAACATCGTAAAATAACTCGTCACTTGCGTGTGATACATCCACCACAATTCCGTACTTTTCCATCTCGGCAACTGCAAGTTTTCCGAAATCCGTCAATCCGCATTTATCATTTGATAAGGCACCCGAAGCAATTTCATTCTTATCGTTCCAAGTGAGGGTCATTATTCTGACACCGAGTTCTGCAAATCGCTTTACATTTTCAATTTTACCGTTCAATGCTTTTCCGTTTTCTACTGTGAAGAATGCAGAATTTTGAAACTTTGAAAAAACAGTGTCAGTAAATTCTCCGATATCGAACAATTTAATTCCAAGTCGATTACATTCGGATTTCAGATAATCAGCCGATTCAAAGAACAATTTTTCTGCATCTTTACTTTCAAGATTGTCAGGCAACCAAATAGCATAGCATTGCAGTTTGTTAAAATTTGAATTATTATTCAGTTTAACTTCATAAGACGGATTATCAAGTTTGGATTTTTGGGTAACTGCTTTATAGAGCGTATCACAATGTAGGTCAATAAAATTCATAATAACCTCCTGTCAGAACGCATCTTCAATATAGTTAATGCCGACAAGTTTAAGATTATCACTGTTTACAAAAACTTCGCATACATCAAACCGACATTCCTTGTCTATATTGTTTTCATAAATATACATATCAGCAGTTTTTGCAATTTTTATCTGTTTTTTTCGATTAACGGCATCAACTGGCTGTGTGAGAGAATTTTCTTTTCTCGTTTTAACCTCAACAAAAACAATTACTTCTTTATTTTCAGCTATGATATCTATTTCGCCATAAGGCTTTTTATAGTTTCTGGCAATAATTTTGTACTTATGCTTTTTCAAATATTTCACAGCATAATCTTCTCCCTTATCGCCTGTTTGTTTAGTAGTAAAAATCATTTTTTATTATATATTTTCTTTAAAAAACTCGGTCTGTGATATTTGCACGGACCGTATTCAAGAATTGCTTCAATATGAGCCTTAGTTCCGTAGCCTTTATGTTTAGCAAAAAGATACTGTGGAAATTCTTTATCATATTCATACAAAAGTCTGTCCCTTGATACCTTAGCAAGAATTGACGCACAAGCGATTGACATTGACTTTGCATCACCTTTGACAATACATTCACCCTCTATTGTTAAAGGCGGCATTCTGTTGCCGTCAATCATAGCATAATCAGCCCTTGGTTCAAGTCCTTCAACTGCCCGTTTCATTGCAAGCATAGTTGCATTGAGAATGTTCATTTCTTCAATTTCTTCAACACTTGCAAATGCAATGCTGTATGCCAAAGCCTGTTCTTTTATTACATCAAACAAAGCTTCCCTCTTTTTTTCGGAAAGTTTTTTTGAATCGTTTACACCCTCAATAATCGTATTCTCGGGCAATATAACAGCTGCTGCACATACAGGTCCTGCAAGTGGACCTCTGCCTGCTTCATCAACACCGCAGACATTTAAAAATCCCCTTGCAATATTTTTGTTTTCATATTCAAGCCAATCCATTGTTATCTCCCCTGCGGCATTTCAACGGTAATTCTGCCGAGCTTTGCACTTCTGAATTCGTCAAGCAACATAATTGCAGCTCTCTCGGTATCTATCTCACCGCCTGAAACAAGCATACCTCTCTTCTTACCAATCGTTTTCAAAAGTTCATACGAATCAATATTTTCAATATCCTCGTTTTCTAATTTGAATCTTGATATAAAATCAGCAGGTTTAAGCTCTTTGAGAAAATCAAGAAGTCTTACAGCTAAAAGTTCAATATCAAGAATCTGGTCTTTAACTGCACCTGTGAACGCAAGATGTTCACCAACAACTTTATCGTCAAACTTTGGCCAAAGTACACCCGGAGTGTCGAGCATTTCAAGATTTTTGGCAATTGTGTACCACTGATTACCTCTTGTAACACCGGGTCTGTCCTCGACTTTGGCACGATTCTTCTTCACCATTTTATTGATAAAAGAAGATTTGCCGACATTCGGAATACCGACAATCATAATTCTGATTGTTGGGTTTACCATTCCTTTTTCTTTTAATCTTGCGATTTTCTTGCTCATTACTGTATTAACGGCAGGTGCAAATTTATCAAGACCTCTTCCGCTTTTACAGTCAACAGGAATAGCAACAAGGTTCTGTTTCTTGAAATAATCAATCCACATTTTTGTGGCGGTTTGATTAGCCATATCACATTTATTGAGGAGAATTACTCTCGGCTTGTTCTGAACAAGCTTTGCAAGGTCCGGGTTACGACTGCTTACAGGAATTCTGGCGTCAATAATCTCGGCAACAGCATCAACAAGTTTAAGACTTGACTGAATCTGTCTTTTAGTTTTTGTCATATGACCCGGAAACCATTGAATAGTCTGCATTTCACTCATATATTAAACATCCTTTACTTTTTTATCAATACAAATATGTAAACCTGTCAAACGGATAAACAATAAATTGTGCTTTACCTATAACATCATTAACCGAAACAAGTCCTATACTTTTATCACGGCTGTCAAGAGAAATAATTCTGTTGTCACCCATTACAAAAATATAGCCCTCGGGAATTACATATGGTATCTGCAGCGGATTTGAAGGCTCTCTTGTTATTGACGAAACATATGGTTCATCAATCTGTATTCCGTCAACATACACTGCGTTCTTGCTATAATCAACGACAAGGGTTTGCCCCTCAGTAGCTATTACACGCTTTATAATTCGTTTTTCAATCTGGTTTTCTGCATTTATGGCTACAATATCTCCGCACTTCGGCTTATACATAAAATTAGTCATAAGAATCTTGTCATCACTATGAAGTGTGTCAAGCATAGAATTTCCCACCACATTAGCGTCTCTTATAATAAATGTAAATATAACTGACATAAACGCAAACACAAATATTATAGTTCGTGTGAGGTCAAACATATAGTCAGTTACTTTTTTATCATTTACCTTAAATTTGATTTTTTGTTGTTTGGATTTTTTCGGCATAAAAGCCTCCATAAAAATAAAGCTTATTTCTATTATAAAACAGAAATAAGCTTTTCACAATATCAAAATTCAAATTATCATCAAAATTTGCAATCTTTAATCATCAGTACAAATAGCCAAAGTGATCAAGTGGATAAATAACAAACTGCGCCTTGCCGATTACATCGTCAACATCTATAAGACCGATTTTTGTGCTTCTGCTGTCCATAGAATCTTTTCTGTTATCACCCATAACAAAAATCTTACCTTCAGGAATAACTTCTGGAATTTCGTTATCACCGATATTGTTGCCGTAGGTAGAGCCCTCTATGTACGGTTCGTCAAGTACGACACCGTCAACGATGATACGGTCGTTTTCATAATCGACCTTTACGGTCTGACCCGCAACAGCTATAACACGCTTAATAATCGGACTGCTGTACTCTGCACCGTGAGAAATAACAACAATATCTTTGTCCTTAGGTGTGTAGAAAAAGTTTGTTACAATAACCTTGTCATTTGTGGCAAGTGTATTATTCATTGATCTGCCTTCAACATCAACAAGACGGAACAAAAAGACAAGACAAATTACAACAACCGAAATCGCAAAAAGTATACACTTAACCCAGTCATAAAATCCAGACATTCCGCCCTCTTCTTTTGCAACAAGAAACTGTTTTTCAGAAATTGAAGGTTTCTTGTCAACATACATTTCAGGATTGATGTCAGAAGAATCGTTCACACCCTCAGGCTGCATAACAGCCATATTAGCCTCATTGACATTATTTTTGCTTTTCTTCAACTTTGTCACCTGCTATAAAGAAAAATAGTAAAAAAAGGGACTTGAAAAAGTCCCTTTTGATCTCGTGAATTACTTACGAATCTGCTCTTTAACCTTAGCAGCCTTACCAACTCTGTCACGGAGATAGTAGAGCTTGCTTCTGCGAACCTTACCGTAACGAACAACCTGTACATCTTTAACATTGGGTGAGTGGAGAGGGAATACTCTTTCAACACCAACGCCGTAAGCTACTCTTCTTACAGTAAATGTTTCAGCTACGCCACTGCCTCTTTTAGCAATAACAGTACCCTCAAACATCTGGATTCTTTCTCTTTCGCCTTCACGAATGTTTACTGATACCTTTACAGTATCACCTACGCTGAATTCAGGTGTTGTTTCCTTCACGCTTGATGCAGCAATAGTCTTTAATGCGTCCATTTTTTATCCTCCTTATTTTTCCGACATTCTTACTCAATTGAGCAGCGGACTGTCACATCAAAACGACGGTTAAACCGTTATTTGAACCTCGTCGAGAGTTACGACGGTTTCAAATGCTTTAATATAATACCACATATAGAATGATAATGCAAGTGTTTTTTCAATTTAGTTCAAAAAATTGGAATATATATTTGCAAATCAAATCAATGTGAAGATATATTTTGAAGTTTTGTAAGATATTTTTTGAAATAATCAGGCAACTCAGATGTAAATTCAATGTATTCATTTGTTTTCGGATGAATAAAGCCTATCTTTCTTGCATGCAGGCACTGACCTTCAAAATCAACCTTTTCATTTTTAACACCGTAAACTTTGTCACCTGATACAGGATGACCTATATAAGCCATATGAACTCTTATCTGATGAGTGCGACCTGTTTCAAGTTTACATTTTATATGTGTGTAGCCTTTGTATCTTGTTATTACAGAATAATGCGTAACAGCATTTTTACTGTTCTTTTCTGTAACACACATTTTCTTTCTGTCTTTTGGATTCCTGCCGATTGGAGCGTCAACTGTTCCCTCATCATCTTTAAGATTTCCAAATACAATCGACTCATATTCTCTTGTAAACGAATGTTCCTTAATTTGTTCTGCAAGCGAACGGTGTGCAAAATCGTTTTTGGCAACAATGAGTAGTCCGCTTGTATCCTTGTCAATACGATGAACAATACCCGGTCGAAGTACGCCGTTGATTCCCGAAAGGCTGTCGCCACAATGGTAGAGCAGTGCATTTACAAGAGTTCCGTCATAATTACCTGCTGCAGGATGAACAACCATTCCCTTTGGCTTATTGACTACGAGAAGATACTCGTCTTCATAAACTATATCAAGCGGAATATTTTCTGCTTGAGCTTCATACGGTGTTGGGTCAGGAACATTAACTATAACAACATCGCCTTGCGAAAGCTTGTACTTTTTTGAAACAACAGAGTCGTTTACAAGCACAGCTCCGTTCTCAATAAGATTAACAGCAGCAGAGCGTGATAAATCAATATTTGCATCCGAAATAAATTTATCAAGTCTTACACCGCTTGTTTCACAATTCAGCTTAAACTCATTCATTGCTTTTGTTGACCTTTTTTTCGGATTTCATAACATTAGAGAAAAACAGAACATAAACTATAAGAAGTATTGTTCCGACTGTTATGCAGTAATCGGCAAAATTACAAACCGGCGGAAAGAATGAAACGCTGAGATAATCGACAACAAAGCCGTAAAAAATCCTGTCAATAAGATTTCCGATTCCGCCACCGATTATAAGTGCAGCCGAAATATAAAAGAGCTTACCTGTCGGTTTCTTTTTAAACATAATAAATATGATTATTCCGATAAGAATTGCCGTTACAACAACAAAGAACCATCTCATATCAGAAAACATTCCAAAGGCTACTCCTCTGTTTTCAACATATTTTAAATCAAGTAAGCCGTCAATAACCGTTACTGAGCCGACAGACTGCAGATAGGTCAGTACAAAATATTTGATAACCTGATCGGCAACAGCTATAAGTGCACCGATTATAAGAGCGATTACAGGCATTTTACCCTCCATAAACATAAATCGGTGTGTATTGTCACACCGATTTATTGTAATAATTTTTTATTTAAGATTCTGAACACAGCGGAAGCAAATTGTCGGATGTTCTGCACACTGACCTACTGTCTTACTGATAGCCCAGCAGCGTTCACACTTCTCACCCTCTGCCTTTTCAGGCTTGATTTCGAGCTCTCCACCATTATCAACGATTTCTACCTCTGAAACGATGAATGCGGCACAAAGTTCAGGCTCAGCCTTCTTAAGAAATTCAAGTGTTTCACCGCCGGCACAAAGTGTTACCTTTGCTTCGAGTGAACCCTTGATTGTCTTATCTTTGATAAGAGTTTCAAGCGACTTCTTAACGCTGTCACGAAGTTCGTGAATTCTGTCCCAGAAAGCCATAAACTCATCGTCAACATCAATATTGATATTTTCAGAAATTTCGTTAAAGATAACATGCTCTGCGTTTTCCTTTGATGAGTGCGGCATATACTTCCAAATTTCATCTGATGTGTATGCAAGGAGCGGAGCAATCATCCTTGTCATCGCATCAAGGATAACATAAATTACAGTCTGAGCAGCTCTTCTTGAAAGGCTGTCTGCTTTTTCTGTATAAAGTCTGTCCTTGAGAACATCAAGATAGAAGTTAGACATATCAACAACACAGAAGTTGTGAATGCTGTGATATACAATATGGAACTCATAATTATCATATGAAGTTCTTACCTTTGTGATAAGGTCATTAAGCTTTGCAAGCGCCCATTTATCAATCGGCAATACCTTGTCGAAGTCAACCATATCAGTATCAGGATTGAAGTCTGAAATGTTACCGAGAATATATCTTGCAGTATTTCTGATTTTTCTGTATGACTCGGAAATCTGCTTAAGAATATCCTTTGAAATATGAACATCAGTCTGATAGTCGGTTGATGCAACCCAAAGTCTGAGAACATCTGCACCGTACTGCTTGATAACATCCTGTGGACTGATACCGTTACCAAGTGACTTACTCATCTTTCTTGATTCATCGTCAAGAATCATACCGTGAGTAAGAACAGCTTTGTAAGGAGCTCTGCCTCTTGTGGCAACTGATGTAAGAAGTGATGACTGGAACCAACCTCTGTACTGGTCATTACCCTCAAGGTAAAGGTCAGCAGGAGATTCAAGGTTATCACGCTGTTCGAGAACAGCTGCGTGTGATGAACCGCTGTCGAACCAAACATCCATAATGTCTTTTTCTTTTTCAAATTCAGTACAACCGCACTTCTTACACTTTGTACCTGCAGGAAGAATTTCTGCAGCTGTGTGATTATACCAAGCGTTTGAACCCTCTTTACCGAACAAATCCGCAACAGCAAGCATTGCATCCTTGTCAATAAGAGCCTCTCCGCAATCTTTACAGAAGAAAATCGGAATTGGAACGCCCCATTTTCTCTGACGGGAAATACACCAATCTTTTCTTTCTCTTACCATTGATGTAATTCTGTCTTTACCCCATGCAGGAATCCACTTAACTGTATTGATAGCATCAACAGCCTCATCCTTGAAATCGTCAACCGAACAGAACCACTGATCTGTTGCTCTGAAAAGGATAGGAGTTTTACATCTCCAACAATGTGGATACTGATGGACAATTTTCTTTAACGCAAAGAGAGAACCGTTTTCTTCAAGATAAGCAGCAATCTTTTTGTTAGCGTCATTTGTTGTAAGACCGGCAAACTGACCTGCTTCTTCAGTAAGAACACCGTTAGAATCAACAGGACAGATAATCGGAATTTCAGGATAATTCTGACATACATTGTAGTCGTCAACACCGTGACCAGGAGCAGTATGTACACAACCTGTACCGCTTTCAAGAGTTACATGCTCACCAACGATAACAAGTGATTCTCTGTCAAGGAACGGATGAGCTGTTTTGATATATTCAAGCTCACTGCCCTTTACTGTTGCAACAACTTCAAAGTCAGTAATACCTGCTTCATCAAGAGCGGATTTATAAAGCTCAGATGCCATTACAAGGTATTCATCACCTGTTTTGATTACAGAATATTCAAATCTCGGACCTACGCAAATTGCAACATTTGCAGGAAGTGTCCAAGTTGTAGTTGTCCAGATTACAAACTTAACTTTTGAGGGGTCAATTCCCATATTTGAGAAAACACCCTTATCATCTGTTACACTAAACTTTACATAAATTGAATGGCAAGGATCTTCAGCATACTCAATTTCAGCTTCTGCAAGAGCAGTTTTACATTCAGGGCACCAGTAAACAGGTTTTAAGCCCTTGTAGATGTAACCCTTTGTAGCCATTTCGGCAAATACTCTAATCTGCTCTGCTTCAAATTCATGGTTAAGAGTAATGTAAGGCTTATCCCACTCACCGATTACACCGAGTCTTTTGAACTGTGTACGCTGGTCATTGATGTAACCCTTTACAAACTCCTCACACATTTTACGAAGCTCAACAACAGAAATTTCTGCGGAGTTGCCGATACCGGCTTTCTTTCTTGCTTTAAGCTCTGTTGGAAGGCCGTGTGTATCCCAACCCGGAACATACGGAGCTTTAAAGCCTGCCATATTCTTATATCTTACGATAAAGTCTTTAAGAATCTTATTGAGTGCATGACCGAGGTGAATATCACCGTTTGCATAAGGAGGACCGTCATGAAGAATGAACAGAGGCTTGCCCTCATTTACTTTCATAAGATTTTCATAAACCTTTTCATCTTCCCAATTTTGAAGTGTAACAGGTTCACTTTTCGGAAGACCTGCTCTCATAGGGAAGTCTGTCTTTGGAAGATTAAGTGTTGAATTATAATCTTGGGACATTTTATATTCTCTCCAATATCTAAAATCTAAATTAAAATCAGTCTGCAGCTACATCGTAGTTGTCGCCAAACTTGAGGTGGCTGAACTTGCTCTGTCTTTTTACAGGAGCAGGAACATATTCTTCAGGTTCTTCAACAGGTTCTGCTTTCATCTCTGAAGGAACTGCAATTTTTACATCTTCTTCAACCTGAGGCTGAGCAGGAGCTGTCATATCCTCAGTAGGATACTTTTCGTCAAGTTCAGCTTTTGATGATTCAACATCAGAAGTTGACGGAAGATCATCAATTGATTTGATATGCTTACTGTAAAGTGAAATAAGTTCATTTCTGAGATTAGCAGCATCTGACTGGAGCTGTAAGTAATGCTCTTTCTCGGCAGCTGTCATATTATTGGCGTCAACAAGAAGTGCCTGAGCCTTTGTTTCAGCGTCACGAACAATCTTTGCAGCCTTTTCCTTTGCCTCTCTGATGCAAGCATCAGCAACTTTCTGTGAAGCAAGCAAAGCATTTCTTACAGTTTCTTCATCTGCTCTGTACTGTTCAACTCTTGTAGCAAGAACATCAATTTTGTGAACAAGATTAGTTTTTTCTTTCTTTAACTGTTCAAATGAAACAATTACTTCATCAATAAATGAGTCAACATCTTCAGCTCTGTAACCAGCGTTGAGAGTGGCTTTTCTGAAGCTTATATTTTTAATTTCATCAATTGTAAGCATTTATCTACACTCCTTATTTATAATGAATAACCGAAATTCTTATTCGACCTTTTCCTGTAGTACCGAGAATACTTTTTAAAACAAATTTGCCTTTTCCTCGAATTGTAAAAACATCATTTTCCTTAAGATTAAGGCTGACATTTTTAGTTTCTTCAAAATTGACGCATGCGCTGTCCGACATAATAACAGTTCTTGTCTTTTCTCGTGACAGTTTGCATACAGCGGCAACGATATTATCAAGCCTTAAAGAAGAAACAATGTATGTTTTTTCTTCAAATCCTCTTCCCTGCGGTAGTTTTGACAAATCGGCATCGGAAACTTTAACACCGATTCTGCCTACTTTTGAAATCTGCGACTTTACATAATCGGACAACTCTGTTTTAACAAATACAACAGCCCGTCCATCCTCAACAAGAATATCACCCACTGTTTCTCTTTCAATGCCCAGTGACATCACAGAACCAAGAAAATCACGGTGAATGAGTTTATCGCATTTTCTAAAAGAAAATTCAATAGCGGATATTGGAAAAGAACTTTCATTCGGCTCATCAAAGAATAAACCGAGCATTTTTCTTTCCGAATCGCCATAACCGCCAAAGAAAAGGTAGTTATCAAAATAAGCTTTTTTGAGTTCAGAAAGAAGCAAAGCCTGTTTTCTTTCACTCATAAAAGGCATAAAATACGGTTTCTGCCTTGTCAGGCAAAGGTCAATACCATCATTTAGCTGAGCTATCAGCTGTTTATCATCATCCGAAGTAAACACCGTTGTTCTCAAGCTCATCGAGTAAATCATCACCTGTCAGGTCAACATTGCTCGGAATAATGATGTATGTGTTAGTAGCAACACGCTTGATTTTGCCACGGTTAGCATATGCAACACCGCTAAGAAAATCAAGAATTCTTCTTGCCATATCTTTATTTGTATCTTCAAGGTTAAGTACAACTGTGTGAGCCTTCATAAGCTCATCAGCGATTGTGCGAGTTTCTTCGCCGAAACGCTCAGGTTTGAACAAACCTACCTGAAGGTTGGTAGTAGCATTTATATTAACAACCTTGTTTCCGCCACCGAGATCTCTTTCCTTTTTAGTATTTCTTACAGGTTCTTCTTTGTAGTCCTCTTCTGCGCCTTCATCAGCATAGCCGTACTCATCGTACTCATACTCATCATCGGGAGCGTCCCACATGCGTTTAAACTTATCTACAAAACCAGCCATTATATAGTCCTCCTAAAATTATGTATAATTCCTTGCACCGAATAACGCCGAACCAATTCTAACCATATTTGCACCTGCAAGTATAGCCTCGTAGTAATCGGCAGACATACCCATTGAAAGAATATTCATACTTATATTATCTAATTTTTTTTGCGAGATGTCAATAAATATATTATGCATTTTATTAAAAAATTCAGAAATTTTCTGTGAAGATTCACAAATTGGAGGGATTGCCATAAGACCTTTTACTGAAATACCGTCCAAATCGGCAATTTGGCAAAGTAATTCTTCAAGCTGTTCAGGCATTACACCCGACTTATTCTCTTCTCTGCCAATGTTGACTTCAACAAGAACATCACATTTTTTATTGATTTTAAGAGCCTGCTTAGAAATCTCGTTAGCAAGCTTAACTGAATCAACAGACTGAATAAGGTCAACTTTATCAATAATCTGTCTGACCTTATTTGTCTGCAAATGACCGATAAACTGAAGCGAAGAATTGTCAAGGTCATACTTATCGTATTTTGATAAAAGCTCCTGAACTTTGTTTTCTCCTATGTGGTCAAGTCCGAGTGATATTGCGTGATTGATAACCTCGGGTTCAACCATTTTTGTTGCGGCAAGAAATGTAATATCTTCACGCTTTCTTCCGGATTTTTCAGCCGCCTCGGCAATCCTTTCATCAATATATTTGTAATTATACTCAACATCAGTTAATGACTTTTCCGTCATATAAATCATCTCCCTCAAGAATTACCTGATCATACAATTCAACCGTTGTACCGTTGACAAGTTCTTTGTTGTTCGAATCCGGATCGCAAATAACATAATCATCATCGGCATACAGAATTGAAATCTGCTTAAATCTTACTTCACTTCCGTGAAGAACATAAACACCCTGAACTTTAACCTGTTCGGTATGTTTATTGTCTTTTTCGTCGTAAGTTGTCTTTGTTACATAGTCATCATGAATAGCCTTTTTGCTGACTCTAAGTCCGGTATATGTACCAAGACCAATTTCGATGGGTTCCTGTCTTGCCTGTGCAAGGTCGGAATTCATATAGTCACATTCAAGAATAAGAAGTGCATCACTATCCTTTGATTCCTGATATATCCTTTTGATAGTAGCGGGAATGCTTTCTGATGACGCATCAGAAAATAATACAGTTGCAGAACCGTCCCAAAGAGAAAGTCTTGTTGCCTCATCAGCAGTGACCTTGCAAGCTACATACCATTTTAGCCCACTGACAACTTTTCCTGCAACATTGTCTGACACCTTATTTTGCTTAACACTTTCAAGGTCAGAAAGTGTCAGGCGATCAAGATTATTGTAATCAAGAACATTTTCATAACCGTCGCAATGTGAGAGAAAATATCCTGCTTTCTCTGTTGTTATTGCACCGGTTGACTTTCCTGTCTTGCTTTCCAAAGTTGTTATCTCACCCTGGAGTTCAGATATTCTATCATTAAAATTAGTTATTTTTCCTGTATATATTTGTCGCTGATTTATTGAATAAAGCAAATCATTTGTAACATCATCAATATCAGATAAATTGCCGTCATTGACACTTTTAAGTTGTGAAATAATGTTGTTATTTATATTATTGTTTATGGTGTCAATACCGATGTTTCCCGCAGTACTCGTTTTCTGCAATGTCTGCAAATCTGTGAGCTGTTCTTGCAATGCACTGATTTTTGACTGCGATGCCGCATCATCATCACTTGCATATGACTTTGCAATCTCACCGCCTGCTTTTACTTCATCACCGTCATGTACAGTGTAGGAAAGTACTCCGGAAGTATTGTTTTGAATTATATTCTCATCCCTAATAATAAAACCGTTTGAATATATTTTATCAGACACGGTTGTCTGAACAGCGTTTTCAGTCGGATACATTTTAAAGTTTGTGCTTATCAGTAAATATGCAGCATAAACTACCGCAAGTACCGACAATGCAATCATCAAAATGCGTCTGAAAAGCAATTTATCCATAAAGTCAGCCTCTTTCAATTATAGCCTTTGCTTGGCTATATATTTCTTCAAATGAATTATATTCATCAATATGAATCCAATTTATCTCAGTATCCCGCTTAAACCATGTAATCTGTCTTTTGGCATATCTGCGAGTTTCCATTTTCAATTTTTCAACACAATCATTTAAGTTTTTATTTTCTTTAAAATAAGGAATAAGTTCCTTATATCCTATCGCTTTTACAGAGGTATAGCTCAATTCGGAATTGATAACTCTTTGAGTTTCCTCAAGCAATCCCTCTTCAAGCATAATATCAACACGCCTGTTAATTCTGTCATAAAGAACTTGTCTGTTACGACAATTGAGTCCAATTTTCACCGCAGAATATGGTGACGGAACATTATGCGATTCTTTAATTTGCTCCGTGATTGTTTTGCCTGTTGTTTTATAAAATTCAATAGCACGGATTATTCTTTTTATGTTTCTTCCATCACGGAGTCTTTCTGCGGATTCAGGATCAAATTTAGAAAGCATTTCAAGTAGCTTGTCTGCTCCCTCTTCTTCCCCGATTTTACGAAGTTCTGCACAGTACTCTTCATCTCGTTTATCATCGCTAAAAGAAACATTGTTCAAAAGAGAGTCAACATAAAGTCCTGTACCTCCGACAATAAATGGAAGTTTGCCTCTTGAATGAATATCAGCAATACATTCTGACGCATCTTTTACATACGAAGCAACAGAATATGTTTTGTCGGGTAGAAGAAAATCCATCATATGGTGAGGGATTCCATCCATTTCAGTCTTTGTCGGTTTAGCTGTAGCGATCTGCATACCACGGTAAATTTGCATTGAGTCGGCAGAAACAATTTCGCCGTTAAAATGCTTTGCAAGTTCAACCGAAAGCTTTGTCTTGCCTGACGCGGTAGGTCCGACAATTGAAACAACCTTAATTGAATTTTCCAAAAAATCACACCCTGCCAAACTGTTTTTCAATTTCACCCTTTGTCAGCACAATGCAAATCGGTCTTCCGTGAGGGCAATACTTTATTTCGGGATGTTCCTCAAGATGTTTTACAATTCCGATAAGCTCCCCGGGAGTACTTTTGTTTCCTGCTTTAATGGCGGAACGGCACGCAACATTGCAGTAAAACCACTCCATTTTTTCAGTAAAAATATCATTTTTCCCCTGAGCTATATAATCTGCCATCTCAGTGATACAATCACTGATTTCAGCGGCAGGAATATACTGCGGCGAGCATCTGACAATAACTGTACTGTTGCCGAAATCTTCAACTTCAAAGCCACAGTCAGCAAACATATTAAGATTATTTATTGCTGCATCGTATTCGGCTTTACCGAGATTGACAGTAACAGGAGCAAGCAAAATCTGTTTATTATCAGCTGCTCGTTCTGACTTGAGTTTCTCGTAAATTATTCGTTCATGTGCTGCATGCTTATCTATTAAAAGAAGTTCTTTATTATTTTTTTCCGCAATAATATATGTACTGAATGCCTCACCGATATATCTTATGCTTGTCTGGTTGTTATTAACAAGGACAGGCTCTTTAGATTTTTCAATAGATTCTTCCGAAACGATTACATTAACTTCTTTAGCGTTTTCGGTTGAAATTTTTTCAGTGATCTTTTCCGTATCAGCCTTTTTCTGTTCATCTGAAACAAGCGGAACCGTTTGAGGATTTTCAGACTTGACGGTTGATTTTAGTTTTTCTTCCTCTTTAGCCTTATTTATTGCCTGCTTGCTGAAAATTTTAAACGGATTTGTTACATCCGCAACCTTAATATCATCAATTGATTCAGGTATAGGTGTTATCGGCTTATTTTCACCGGTTTTAACATCATTGAATGCAACATCCGAAAAAGGATTAAAATCATCGGATTTTTCAGGAATAACTGTAGGCTTTACAACTTCGGTTTTTGGTTCGTCAGCTTTCTGCGAAACAAATGGTTTCGGTTTCTGAACAAATTTTTGTTCAGAAGTATTTGCAACAGGTTTATTGAGAATTGCAGGTGCATTGTTAAAAGGATTAAACTTGTTCTGCACCTCATTGAAAGCTGTTTCTTTCTTAAATGACGCTTTCTTTCGGCTGTCATACTTCATAAGAGAAGATTTTACAGCGTGATATATTGCATCAAAAACAGGTCTTTCGTTTATAAATCTAACCTCAAGTTTTGATGGATGCACATTGACATCAATAATTTCACAAGGAAGTTCCATATTGAGAACACAGGACGGGAACTTTCCGACCATAATAGAACCCTTGAAAGCCTCTTCAAGAGCAACCATAGCAGTTCTGGTTTTAATGTATCTTCCGTTTATGAAGAAATTCTGCATATTGCGGTTTGCTCTTGAATGTTCCGGTTTTGAGATATATCCGTACACCTTTATTGCATCAAGCTGATATTCAACAGGAATAAGTCCTTTTGCAAAATCTTTGCCGAAAACCGAATATATCGCAGAAATAAGTTTTCCGTCACCGAATGTGCGAAGAACTTGTTTACCGTCTTTAATGTAGGTAAAAGCAATTTCAGGATGTGATAACGCAGTTTTGTCGATTATATTTGAAACCGCATTGCCCTCCGAAACATCTTTTTTCAAAAACTTTGCACGGGCAGGAATGTTGTAGAACAAATCTCTGATTACAAATGTTGTGCCTACAGGGCAACCTGCATCATCAAAGCTCTGTTCTTCACCGCCGTCAATTTCATATGAAGTTCCGATTTCCTCGTTTACATTCCTCGTAATAAGTTGAAGTCGTGACACTGCACAAATTGACGCAAGAGCCTCTCCTCTGAAACCTAAGGTCGAAATACTGTCAAGGTCGGATTCAACTTTAACTTTACTTGTTGCGTGTCGCAAAAAAGCAACCTTTATATCATCACGATAAATACCGCAACCGTCATCGGCAACACGCATGAATGTTGTGCCGCCGTTTTTTATTTCAACGGTAATATGCTTTGCACCTGCATCAATTGAGTTTTCGACAAGTTCCTTTATTACGGAAGCAGGTCTTTCAACAACCTCACCTGCCGCAATAAGTTCTGCAACATGTTTGTCAAGCACATTGATTACACCCATTTGTGTCACCTCCTAATAATAAATTAAATCATACCCTTGAGTTCATAAAGCAAGTTCATTGCCTCAATCGGAGTAAGAGTATTTATATCTGTATTTTTAAGCTTTTCAACCACAGGACTTTCAGCTGCACCGATAAGTGAAAGCTGCATATCGTCCGAACTATCCTGCTTTTGAATGTTGGTATTCTCATTTTTATGCTTTCCGTGTTCAAGGTCTTTCAAAATTTCTTTTGCCCTTGAAATTACGGATTGTGGAATACCGGCGAGTTTTGCAACTTCAATACCGTAGCTGTCATCTGCTCCGCCGGGAACAATCCTTCGCAGGAAAGTAATGTCATCGCCGCGCTTTTTAACGGCGATATTATAATTCTTTACGCCGTCAAGAAGTTGTTCCATTACGGTAAGTTCGTGGTAATGAGTTGCAAAAAGTGTTTTTGCACCGAGTTTTTTCTTATCGGCACAAAATTCAAGAACTGCCCTTGCAATACTCATACCGTCAAAGGTTGAAGTACCTCTGCCGATTTCGTCAAGAATAAGCAGACTTTTTGAAGTTGCATTTTTTATAATATTGGCAACCTCACTCATTTCAACCATAAAGGTTGACTGTCCCGATGCAAGGTCATCTGATGCACCTACTCGAGTAAAAATACTGTCAACGATTCCGATTTCAGCGGAAGATGCAGGCACAAAACTGCCTATCTGAGCCATAAGAACAATAATGGCAATTTGGCGCATATATGTCGATTTACCCGCCATATTCGGGCCCGTGATGATTGCCACCCTGTCATTGGCAGAATCAAGACTGACATCATTCGGAACAAACGGAGCATCTTTCAAAAGTGCTTCAACAACGGGATGTCTTGAATCTTTAATTCTGATAGCAGTCGAAAGATTTACATCAGGTCTTATGTATCTGTTGTCAGCCGCAACATTTGCAAGTGATGTTATAACATCAAGATTTGCAATTGCTTTTGCGGTTTTCTGAATTCTTTCGAGGTTGTCGGAAACAGTTTTTCTTATATCGTCAAAAAGATTGTATTCAAGTGCAACCGATCTATCTTTTGCACCAAGAATTCTGCCCTCAACATCTTTAAGATCCTGAGTAATATATCTCTCGCAATTGGTAAGAGTCTGTTTTCTTATGTATGTTTCAGGCACCATAGATTTATACGAGTTTGAAACCTCTATATAATATCCGAATACCCTGTTATAGCCTACTTTAAGTTTAGGAATCCCTGTAGCTTCACGCTGTTCGGCTTCAATTCTGGCAAGAATTCCTTTTGAGTCGTTCATATCGCCCGTTACCGAATCAAGCTCTTCGTTATAACCTCTTTTAATCATTCCGCCCTCACGGACAGTAAACGGAGGCTCCTCAACGATTGCAGAATCAATAAGAGCGTTAATATCCTCAAGTTTATCAATACTTTTGTAAATATATTTTAAATAAACCGACTTGCAATCAACAAGCAAATCAGAAATCTGCGGAAGATTTTGAATTGCACCGCAAAGTGAACGCAAATCTCTTGCATTTGCCGAACCGTAAACAATTCTTGTCATAAGTCGTTCAATATCAAATATGCCCGAAAGTGTGTCTGTAACATCCATACGGAGCATATTATCATTTACAAGTTCTTCAACTGCACTTTGGCGGTTATTAATTGAAGTTATATTGAGCAAAGGATGTTCAAGCCATGAACGCATAAGGCGTTTGCCCATTGCAGTTTTTGTCTTGTCAAGTACCCACAAAAGCGAACCTTTTTTATCCTTGGTCAGCATTGTCTGTGTGAGTTCAAGATTACGCTGTGTGTTGTAATCAAGACTCATATACTGGTTTTCTTTGTAGAACTCAATATGATTTATTCTTTCAAGACCCGTTTTCTGAGTATCACGAAGATATGAAAGCAACGCACCGAGAACGCTTATAACAACAGGTTTGTCCGATACAGTTGCGTATTCATCCGAAAACTGCGATTTTACAACCTCTGTACATACAGATTCGTCAAACTTTTCATCTTCGAGCATCTCAACTCCTGCCGAAAGTTTTGCTTTAATAAACTTTGGCAGTTCTTTCAGCTTTACAATATCGCCGCCGATGAGGATTTCACGGGGATTATAGCTTGTAAGCTGATTTGTAAGAACATTGTAGCTGTCACTGCCCTTGATTTCGGTAGCGTATAATTCTCCTGTGGAAATATCGCAAAAACAAAGACCTATAGCCTTATTTTTTGAAAACATACAGCAAATGTAGTTGTTTTTGCTTTCATCAAGCATACTTGACTCCATTACCGTACCGGGAGTAATTACTCGAATAATATCACGCTTTACAAGACCTTTTGCCTTTGCGGGATCTTCAGTTTGTTCACAAATTGCAACTTTATAACCCTTTGCAACAAGTCTTGCAATGTAACCCTCACAGCTGTGGAAAGGCACTCCGCACATAGGTGCACGCTCAGCCTGTCCGCAATCTCTGCCTGTAAGAGTCAGTTCAAGTTCCTTTGATGCAAGTTTGGCATCATCGTAAAACATTTCGTAGAAATCTCCAAGTCGAAAGAACAAAATGCTGTCTTTATTTTCTTCTTTAATTTTGAAATACTGTTGCATCATTGGAGATAACTCCGCCATTTGTTTCACTTCCTTAACTAAATTTAAAACTGTTTATCAGCCACAACCGCCACATGTAGCACAACTGCCTGAACATGATGACTGGCTGTAATCGGCTGTTTCAGGGTCTGCACCCTCGGCAGACTGCTGAACAATTGCGAGAACTCTGTTTGCAACAACATCAAAGGCTGCCTTAGCGTCATTATAAGCAATCATATTCTCATTTGACATAATCTGTGAATATGCTTCTCTCATCTCAGTGTTGAGCTTTGAAAGCTTTTCCTGATCTCTTTCTTTTTTAGATGCCTCATTGTTGATTGACATTCTCTTAAGATTAAATTCACCGATAAGACGCTGAAGTTCCATATCTGCATCTGCACTCTTCTGTGCTTCTTGAAGTTTTTTATATGATTCTTCTTCTTGAATGAGCTTTCCAAGCTCTCTTGCCTTCTCAATGATATCCATAGTTTTAACCTCCGATTATTTTACAAGCTCGCCCTTTAATATCCAGTTGCGAGCCTTTGTTATTTTTACATTTTGGAATGTTCCGATACAGTCCTTTGATCCTTCAAGCTCAACAATTATGTTGCCGCTTGTACGGCCGCACAATTCACCGCTCTTATCGTTTTCACTTTCAATAAGAACCTTTTCAGTTTTACCAACCATTGAAGAACAACGCTTTGCCGCAATTTCTTCCTGAACATCAAGAAGTTCACGGAACCACTTCGACTTCTCCTCAGCAGGAATCGGATCATCCATTTTAGCGGCAGGAGTACCGACTCTCGGTGAGAAAATAAAAGTAAACAGCGATGTAAACTCAACCTCACGAATGAGTGACAAAGTTTCTTTAAAATCTTCATAGGTTTCACCGGGGAAACCTACAATTATGTCGCTTGTAAGTGAAAGACCGTCAATTTTTTCTTTTGCATAATTGATTATATCAAGATACTTTTTGCGGTCATAGTGACGATTCATAGCTTTAAGCACTCTGTCAGAACCGCACTGGAACGGAAGATGAAGATGCTTGCTGATATGAGTGCCGGCTGCAATTGTATCAATAAGTTCCTTTGAACAATCTTTCGGGTGTGATGTCATAAAGCGAAGCCAGTAATCGCCGTCAATTGAATCAACCTCACGCAAAAGCTGAGAAAAGTTTACATTCTCGGAAAGACCTTTGCCGTAGGAATTTACATTCTGACCGAGTAAGGTAATATCTTTGTAACCTGACTCAATCATATTTTTAGCCTCTGAAACGATAATATTCTTTTCACGGCTGCGTTCTCTGCCTCTTACATAAGGCACAACGCAATATGTACAGAAGTTGTTGCAACCGTACATAATCGGTAACCAACCCTTGAAACTGCCGTCACGCTTAACAGGGAAGCCCTCATAAAGCTGATTATCGTCATTTCCTCTTTCAAACACTCTCTTACCGTCAAGAAGAGCGTTATACATAAGTTCAGGAAAATGGTGCAAAGAATGTGTGCCAAACACAAGTCCTACAAAAGGAAAGCTCTTGTAAATTCTGTTGGCAACATGCTCCTGCTCCATCATACAACCGCACAAAGCAATAAGAATCTGCGGATGCTTACGCTTTAGATTTTTTAATGCACCTACATTGCCGAACACTCTGTCCTCAGCATGTTCTCTTACGGCACAGGTATTGAAAAGTATGAAATCCGCATTATCGGGTTCATCTGCAAACTCAAATCCCGACTGTTCAAGCATACCTTTGATTTTTTCACTATCCGCCACATTCTGCTGGCAGCCGTATGTTCTGATATACGCAACAGGTCTTTTCCCTCTTTTGCGGATATCCATAATTTCAGCTATTAAATTCATATACTCCGATTGTTTTTCGGAAATTTTCTGACTGTCAGGCAAAGAAATGCCTCCTAACCCATTGTATTAACTGTTAGATTATAACACAAGATATACGGTTTTTCAATGTTTTTCACAGGTTTTTCAAAATTTACTTCTTGTAGTTTTGAAGAAGAGAACCGTATGCAGAGGGAATCTCGCCTACTATTACAGACTGTGCAATTTCAAAATCGGTTGTAAATGTAATATTGCCCGAATAATCGAGAGATGTTGTCATTATCTTTGATGTGAGAAGCAGACGAATGTGATGAACGGTCTGATTTAACCCTGCCTGTTCAAATGTGCTGACAACTTCAGATGAAAAGCTTCCTGTAAGGTTAAAATTCACGGGAATGCAAGGTCCGACATTTGAGAGTATTGTAATATTCGTAAATGCACCGAGAGGTATTTCAATTTCATTGTCATATACCTTAGCTATTTCCTTTTGGACAGCTTTCGTGATGTCGGCTTTAATTCTGTTGATTTTGAATGAATCCGTTTCAATGGACTGCACATTTCCGTTTTTATCACAATTAATCTTTGCAATATCACTGTAAGAATAATTAAGCCTGTCAAGTGTATTATTCACTGCGTCGCAGACAGAATTTACAGACAATATTTCAGCCTGAATTCTTATGTACTCCGGTCTGAAATCTGACAAATGTACCTCGCAGAATACAGTAACACCGATAATCAGCAAAACAACAGTAAGAAGTATTTTCTTTAGAAGAACAAATTTTCTTTTGCACCTTTTTCTGTACAACATAAAAACACCCCTCGTATATACTATACGAAGGGTGTTTGTTTTGTTAATTATTCTTCTGTGTCCGAACAACCGCCGCATGATGCGCAATCGGCTTCACACTCGTCATCTTCCTCATTGCTGAAAAGCTCTGAAAAATCAAACTCAAGGTTCTCACCGCAGTTAGGACACTCGATTTCGCCTTCAAGAAGGACATCCTCGGAAACATTAAGCTTCTGACCGCATGAATCACAAGTTACCTCATAAAAAGGATTCTCTTCATCATCAAAATCGTAATCGTCATCTTCATCGTCATAATCTTCAATGTCATAGTCTTCATCATCGTAAACATCAGACTCAACATCTGCAAGATCCTGATCAATTTCGTCAACCTGAGCGCTAAGCTCGTCATAAAGCTCTTCCATATCAGATACTTCAAAAGCCATATCGTCAAGAAGATCAACGACTGCGTTAATAACCTTTACCTCAGGCTTTGACTCATCAAGTTCAAGACCGTCACAAAGACCACGAATGTAAGAAATTTTTTCAGTAAGATTCATAACCGATTCTCCTGCAGAAATTATGCTCTGCCCATGTATTCGCCTGTTCTTGTGTCAATCTGAATAACTTCGCCCTCGTCAATGAAGAGAGGAACCTTAATTTCAGCACCTGTTTCAAGAGTTGCAGGCTTTGTAGCGTTGGTTGCTGTGTCGCCCTTAAAGCCAGGGTCTGTCTTAGTAACCTTAAGCTCAACAAAGTTCGGAGGCTCAATACCGAATACATTGCCCTTGTAAGAAAGAACCTTGCATACCATATTTTCCTTAACAAACTTAAAGTTGTCGCCGAGAACACTCTTGTTAATCGGAATCTGCTCCCATGTTTCTGTATCCATGAAGTAGTAAAGATCGCCGTCTGAATAGCTGTATTCCATATCCTTTCTGTCAATGAAAGCTGTGGGATACTTATCATTTGGGTTGAAAGTCTTTTCAACTACTGCGCCTGTAATAACATTTCTGATTTTAGTTCTTACAAATGCAGCACCTTTACCTGGCTTTACATGCTGGAATTCGATGATTGATACAACCTGACCGTCCATTTCAAATGTAACGCCGTTTCTGAAATCACCTGCTGATATCATTAGTAATACCTCCTAATTATCTTTCATACGGAAATACGGTAATGTATGCCGTAATATAACAATTTACATTATACATAACAATGACAAAAAATGCAAGACTTTTATTACACAATAATGAGTTCTTTGGGGAGTGAAACAAAGTTTTTGTACCCTGTATCAGTCATGCAAAGCATATCTTCAATGCGAACACCGAACTTATCAGGCAGATAAATTCCGGGTTCATCGGTAATTATCATACCTTTTTTCAGTACTGTTTCACTTCTCGGCGATACAACGGGAGATTCGTGAATGTCAAGGCCAACCCCGTGACCTGTTGCATGACCGAAATATTTGCCGTAACCATTTTCCGATATTATATCTCTTGCTATTTTGTCAACATCAGAAGATTTTGCACCTGGTTTAACGCCGTCAAGTACGGCAAGCTGGGCTTTTAATACTGTATCATAGACCTTTCGCATTTCTTCACTTGCAGATTTAACTGCAACTGTTCGTGTAGTATCGCTGTGATAACCCTCAAAAATTGAACCGATATCAAAAGTAAAGAAATCACCCTCACTTACAATATCGTCAGACGGCACTCCGTGCGGAAGTGAAGTCTTTTTGCCTGTAATCGTAATGAGGTCAAATGAAACACCTTCGCCGCCGTTAAGCTTTATGAGATGTTCAAGCTCAAGTGCAACCCTGCGTTCGCTGACACCGGGTTTTAGGTAATTCAACACTTCAAGATATGACTTTTCGGTTATCTCCTGTGCTTTAGCTATTTTTTTAATTTCTGATTCATCCTTGATACATCTGATATTGTCTATCTTATCATCAAGAGTACCGTTGCAAATACACTCAATGCCGTTTTCGGAAAAAGCTTTTTTAAAACGGCTGTATTTTTCAACCGTAATATTTGAAGCCTCAAAAAGCACCTTCACAACAGAATTGTTCTTAACCTCGCTTATAAGGTCTTTAAAAAGTTTTGTAAAGCAAACCACTTTACAGCAGCTTGATTTTTTAAGTGCAGCCTCATAGTATCGAAAATCAACGAAAAGAACAGTTTCATTTTTTGTTACGAGCAAATAACCTTCGCTGTGAAAAAATCCGCAGAAATAGCCGATATTTTTTTCATTAGTAAGTAAAAGAGCTTGATCATCGCTGCCAATAATTGTCTTTAAACTTTCAAGTCTTTTTTCTAATAAAGCATTTTGCATTACATCAAGTCCTTCAATGCGTTTATAGCAAGAAAATAACTGTTCTTGCCAAAGCCTGCAATCTGACCTACACAAACAGGCGCAATTACAGATGTATGTCTGAACTCTTCTCTTGCGTGAATATTAGACATATGAACCTCTACAAAAGGAATCTTTACACAAGCAATGGCATCTCTTAAAGCATAGCTGTAATGTGTGAGAGCGCCTGCGTTAATTACAACACCGTCAAAGCTGCCCTTTGCCGAATGAATTTTATCAATAAGATCTCCTTCGTGATTTGACTGAAAAACTTCGGCAGAAAAGCCGTTGCTTTCAGCATATGAAATAATCTGCTTTTCAATATCGGAGGCAGTTTCTTCACCGTATATTCCCTTTTCACGGACGCCTACCATATTGAGGTTAGGTCCGAGTATAATAAGAATCTTTTTCATAGTGTCACCTTTTTTCAAAGAAATATGAAGATAAAACAAAAAGCGGACAGAATGCTCTGTCCGCCTGTTTGATTACCTGTATTTGCGTTTGCGAGCTGCTTCGGATTTTTTCTTACGCTTTACAGAGGGCTTTTCATAAGCTTCTCTTTTGCGAACCTCAGCAATAACGCCAGCTCTGGCACACTGCTTCTTGAATCTTCTTAAAGCACTTTCAAGGGATTCATTCTCTTTAAGTCTAATCTCTGCCATCTATCTTCCCTCCCATCTGCCACCGGGCATGGGTAATTTGCATATAATTGCAAATGTTATTATACATTATCACTCGAATAATGTCAATAGCATTGTAGAAATTTAGGTTAAATTTATTTTAAGAGTTGAATTATGGCTTAACAACAAGATTTACAAGTTTTTTAGGAACAACAATCTCCTTAATAATATTCATTCCGTCAATTGCTTTCCTAACATTCTCGTCATTTTTGGCAAGCTCAAGAACTGTATCCTTGTCAGCGTCAACAGGGATATTAAGCTTAGTCTTAATTTTGCCGTTTACCTGAACGACAATTTCCACGCTTTCATCAACACATTTTGACTCGTCATATTTAGGCCATTCAGCTTCGGCAAGAATACCATTGCCAAGCTTACAAGCCTCGTAAACTTCTTCCGTAACATGAGGAGCAAACGGATTAAGGAGAATTGAGAAAATTCTGAGTTCTTCCTTATTGATTGACTTCACATTTGAAATATCGTTGATTAAAGCCATAAGAGTTGCGATGGCGGTATTGAACTTGATATTTTCAATGTCCTCGCCAACCTTTTTGATTGCCTTGTTAAACGCACTCTCAAGCTCGGGTCTGATTTTGTCACCGTCAATGAGAACATTCTGAAGGTTCCAATAACGCTCAACGAATCTGCGGCAGCCTCTGATGCTTGCCTTACTCCACGGAGCAGCCTTTTCAAAGTCACCGATGAACATTTCATACAGACGCATTGTATCTGCACCGTATTCGTCAACGATTTCATCGGGATTTACGACATTGCCTCTTGACTTGCTCATCTTCTCACCGTTTTCGCCGAGAATCATACCGTGCGAAGTACGCTTAGCGTATGGTTCCGGAGTAGGAACAACACCGATATCATAGAGGAACTTATGCCAGAAACGGCTGTAAAGAAGGTGGAGAGTTGTATGCTCCATACCGCCGTTGTACCAATCAACAGGTGACCAGTAGTTAAGAGCCTCTTTTGATGCAATGGCATTTTTATTGTGCGGATCCATATATCTGAGATAGTACCATGATGAGCCTGCCCACTGAGGCATTGTATCGGTTTCTCTCTTAGCCTTACCGCCGCAGCAAGGACAGGTTGTGTTAATCCAGTCTGTCATCTTGGCAAGCGGTGATTCTCCGTTATCAGTCGGTTCATATGACTCAACCATAGGCAGTCTGAGCGGAAGGTCTTTTTCATCAATCGGAACATAACCGCACTTCTCACAATATACCATCGGAATAGGCTCGCCCCAATAACGCTGACGGGAGAATACCCAGTCACGGAGCTTGTAATTTACCTTTGAATGACCTTTGCCCTCACTTGTAAGCCAATCAATAATTTTTTTCTTTGCTTCATCAACAGTAAGACCGTCAAGCATTCCCGAGTTGACCATAATGCCCTTGGCACAATCTGTGTAAGCCTCTTCCTGAACATTGCCGCCTTTAACAACTTCAATAATAGGAAGGTCGAATTTTTTTGCAAATTCCCAGTCACGGGTATCGTGAGCAGGAACAGCCATAATAGCACCTGTACCGTATGATACAAGGACATAGTCAGAAATAAAGATTGGGATTTCCTTATTGTTTACAGGGTTTATAGCATTAACACCGTCAATTCTTACGCCCGTCTTTTCCTTTGCTACCTCTGTTCTTTCAAAGTCAGACTTACGCGCGGCAGCCTCCTGATACTTCTTGATTTCGTTCATATTTGAAATCTTGTCAGCCCACTTTTCAATCATTGGGTGTTCAGGAGAAATTACCATATATGTAGCACCGTAAAGTGTATCGGCACGAGTTGTATAAATTGTAAGTGTGTCGCCTGTTGTAGTTGTAAAATCAACCTCAGCACCCTTACTTCTGCCGATCCAGTTCTTCTGCTGTGCTTTTACTCTGTCAGGATAATTTACAAGGTCAAGGTCATTGATAAGTCTGTCAGCATATTCTGTAATTTTAAGCATCCATTGTGACTTAACCTTGTGAACAACTTCACTTCCGCAACGCTCACAAACGCCGTTTACGACCTCTTCGTTTGCAAGAACGCACTTACATGAAGTACACCAGTTTACATTCATCTCTTTCTTATAAGCAAGACCGTGCTTATAGAGCTGAATGAAAATCCACTGAGTCCACTTGTAGTATTCGGGATCTGTTGTATTGATTTCTCTGCTCCAGTCAAAAGAAATACCGAGTGACTGAATCTGCTTTTTAAAACGGGCAATATTCTTCTTTGTTACAATTTCAGGGTGAATGTGATTCTTGATTGCATAGTTCTCAGTAGGAAGACCGAAAGCGTCCCATCCGATAGGATAAAGAACATTGTAGCCCTCAAGTCTGCGTTTTCTTGCAACTGTATCAAGTGCTGTGTACGGACGGGGATGACCTACATGAAGACCCTGTCCCGACGGATACGGAAACTCGATAAGAGCATAGAATTTTTCTTTTTCTGTGTCCTCACTTGCGTGGAACACACCCTTATCTTCCCAAATTTTTTGCCATTTTTCTTCTACGGCTTTATGATTGTATTTCAAAGTAAACCCTCCTGCAATTAGTCAACGATACCTGCCAGGTCAACGCTTTCGCCGTCCTGCCAAAGTCTTTCAAGATCATAAAAGTCACGGGCTTCATCATCAAACACATTGACTATAACATCAATGTAGTCAAGGAGAATCCATGAATTAGATCTGTAACCTTCTATATGACTTACCGAAATTCCTGCCTGATCAAGCTTGTATTCAACCTCATCGGCAAGCGCCTTTACATGGGTTGAGCTTGTACCTGTTGCAATTACCATATAGTCGGCAAGAACAGAAACATCGGCAATTTTTATAATCTGAATATCAAGTCCCTTTTTTGAACTCAGGGCTTTTGCTGCAAGTATTGCTTCATCGTAAGAACTCATTTGTTTTTTCCTTTCGTTTGGGATATTTGCAGAACAATTTCATTATAGCAGGCAACTTCATCGGGATGAATCGCAAGCTGTCTTTTAGAAAGATCCTTGAATGTAAACTGATAGCCGTAAAGCATAGCCTCCTCAAGGCTCTTTTTAGATTTCTTTCTCATTGTTGCCACACCGCTGTATGTACGCTCCTCGGAAGTAAAATCAGCGGTAAAAATAACTTTTTCCAAAAGACTCATTCCCGCTCGTCCTGTTGTGTGGTACCTTATTGCGTTAAGTATATCCTCATCGTCAATGCCAAGTTCATCACGGACAACAATGCTGCCGCTCATTCCGTGCCATAGCTTTGGAGCATGAAGTTGAACATTGTCTAAAATTATACCACTGTCAATAATAATTTGCAACTGCTGTTCTTTTGGCATTTCTTTTGTAATATCGTGAAGAATACCGGCAATCTCAGCCTTTTCTTCGTCGCCGCCGTAACGCCTTGCAAGCTTTTTGGCCTCTTTCGCAACATTTACGCTGTGATTAAATCTGTAATCACCCATTCTTTCACTAATTATTTTTTTATAATCAGATATATTCAAAGCTCTCACTTCCGATATAAATTGTTTTTTATAATATAATCGTAAACACCTTTATCAAGCATATCGCTTATCAAATTAAAATTGTCAAGATTTTCCCTTATAAATGTTGAGGACACACTCATTACGGGATTTGGAAGAATAACCGAACTTGCTCCCATAGCTTTCAAAACCTTATTGTAAAAGTTCTCAAGTTCATGCTTGTTTTCTTCATCACGGGGGATTGTTATTATTGACGATTTTTCAAATATAATTTCAGGATTTTTCCACCTGTTGAGTGTAAGAAACATATCCGCACCCATTATTATGTATAAATGATCATCAGGATAAATTTCTTTCAATTGTGTAAGGGTTTCATAAGTATAGCTTTTTCCCTGCCTTTTAATTTCAATATCAGACACAAAAAAGTTTTCTTTACCCCTGCACGCAAGCTTACACATATTAAGACGGTCATTTTCGCTTGCAAGATTATTGCTTATTTTGTGCGGCGGAACAGCCGTAGGTATCATAATAATACGGTCAAGTCCAACACTGTCCATACAATATTCCGCAAGCATTATGTGACCCTTGTGAACCGGATTAAAGGTTCCGCCGAAAACACCTGTTTTCATAATTACTTCTTTGCCTTTGGAAGCTCGATAACAGGCTCATCATCGTTTCTTCTGTAAAGTACAAATTTTGAGCCGATTACCTGAACAACATCTGCAGAACATTTTTCTGCGATAGCTTCGGCAGCTTCTCTTGAGGAGTAGGCACTGTTTTCAAGAACCTTACCTTTTATAATTTCTCTTGCCGTAAGAGCGTCATCAGCCTGTTTGATGATATTATCCGTAATTTCGCCCTTGCCCACAATAAGAATTGTGTCAATACGATTTGCAAGTCCTCTGAGAAATGCTCTCTGTTTGCTGTTTAACATATATTAAATCCTTTCAAATCAATTGTTTTTGAAATAGTATTCCAGTTTTTCTTTAAGCTCTCTTAAAGCTTTTCCACGATGACTTACTGCATCTTTTTCTTCAGCTGAAAGTTGTGCAAAGCTCTTGTCACCGAACATAAAAATCGGGTCATAACCGAATCCGTCTTTACCGATTGGCTCGTAACCTATTTTACCCTCACATATACCCTCGGCTGTTATCTTTGAGCCGTCAGGAAGAATACAACAGATTGATGATGTAAAATGAGCAGAACGCTTGTCATCCTCGACATTTTTCATCTCATCAAGAAGTTTAATGTATCTTTCTTCATCTGTCAAGCCTTCACCGCCATAGCGAGCCGTGTAAACACCGGGTCTGCCGCTAAGAGCATCTACACACAAACCCGAATCATCGGCAATGGCAGGAAGTCCGGTCTTTTTATAAGCCGCACTTGCTTTAAGAAAAGCGTTCTCGGCAAAGGTTGTCCCGTTCTCCTCGACATCATCAAGGGATATTCCCTCTTCTTTCGGAGTAACAGCATTTATTCCGAGCGGATTAAGTATTCTTTCAAGTTCGACAAGCTTCTTTTTATTATTACTTGCAATTATAAACTTCATATTCATCATTCCTTAACGCTGAAAAGCGCATCTGCAAAATCATCGGGATTAAACGGCTGTAAATCGTCAATCTGTTCACCAACGCCGATATATTTAACAGGGATTCCAAGACCGTCCTTAATTGCAAGAACTACACCGCCTTTTGCAGTGCCGTCAAGCTTTGTAAGAACAATGCCCGTAATTCCCGTTGCCTCTCTGAACTGTTCAGCCTGATTAACCGCATTCTGACCTGTTGTCGCATCAAGAACAAGAAGCTTTTCTTTTGACGCATCCGGAAGCTCACGGTCAATTACACGGTTGATTTTTGCAAGCTCATCCATAAGGTGCTTTTTGTTGTGAAGTCTGCCCGCAGTATCACAAATTATTACATCAGCATGTCTTGCCTTTGCGGCTGAAATTGCATCATAAATTACAGCAGCAGGATCACTGCCTTCTTTCTGCTTAATAATTTCACACTTGCTTCTGTCTGCCCAAATTTCAAGCTGTTCAATTGCGGCAGCTCTGAATGTATCGGCTGCGGCAAGAATAACCTTTTTGCCCTCTTTTGAAAGTGCATTTGCAAGCTTGCCGATTGTAGTTGTCTTTCCTACACCGTTTACTCCGATTACAAGAATAATTGACGGAGATGTTGCAAGGTCAAGCTCTTCACCGCCTCTGAGCATATCGGCAATAATTTCTTTGAGAAGCGAAGTAATTTCAGACGGATCTTTTATACCTTCCTTTTTTACTCTTTCTCTGAGTTCTTTACAAATCTTTTCGGCTGTCGGAACACCTACATCGCCCATAACGAGCAATTCTTCAAGTTCTTCAAAAAGCTCATCGTCAATTTTTGTAAAAGATTTGAGCATAGAATCAATCTGACCTACAACCGCATCACGAGTTTTTTTCAGTCCCTCTTTAATCTTTTTGAAAAATCCCATATTATCACTTTCCTTATAATTACTTTGAATCTATACCGAGTTTTTCCGCAACTTCGGTTGAACGAAGTTCGAGTAATTTTGAAATGCCCTCATCCTGCATTGTAACACCGTAAAGCACATCGGCTTCTTCCATTGTACCACGGCGATGCGTAATGAGAATAAACTGTGTATTATCTGTCATTCTGCGAAGATATGCGGCAAAACGATAAACATTTACATCATCAAGAGCCGCCTCTATCTCGTCCATTACGCAGAACGGAGCAGGTCTTACTTTCATAATTGCAAAATAGAGTGCAATAGCAACAAGCGCCTTTTCGCCACCCGATAATGCTTCAAGATTGATAACAATTTTTCCCGGAGGATGCACAAGAATATCAATTCCGCTTGTCAGAATATTCTCGGGATCTGCAAGTGAAAGTGACGCTGTACCACCGCCGAAAAGTTCCTTGAAAGTATAGGTAAAGTTCTTGTTAATTTGGTCAAAGCTCTCCACAAACACTTCTTTCATCTGTTTTGTGAGGTCTGTAATAAGCTTTTCAATCTCTTTCTTTGACTTTTCAACATCATTTACCTGCGTACTCATAAATTCGTATCTTTCGGAAACTTCTTTGTACTCCTCAATAGCGGATACATTTACATTTCCCAAAGCTCTGATTTTTTGTTTAAGCTCATTGAGTCGTCTTTGTGCCTGTTTTGAGTCGTCAATTTCAACGGCACATTCTTCGGCTTCTCGTCTTGTCAGTTCATATTCTTCCCAAAGCTTTGAGATAATATCATCATACTGCTTCTGAATGTTGATTTTTCTCTCTTCAAGTCTGGCAAGTTCTCTGCCTGAGGTTTCACGCTCTGATGTTTTATCACGCTCAATCGTTCTGATTTCGGCACTGCGTTTTTCAAGCTGTTCTCTGTCAGCATTGATTTTCTCAATAGCCTTTGAGCGTTCGTTCTGATTTGCAATCAGCCTTTCAATTTCCGCATTTGCAGATCCGATAAGTGCTGTTTTTTCAAGAATAACACTTTTGATTCTCTCAATCTCTTGATTTAGTTCTGCCTTTCTTTCAAGGTTTTCATTGCCTGTTGATTTTGCAAAAACAATATCCGAATTAAGAGCGTCGATATCCTTTTGTGAAGAAACGATTTCAAGTCGCAAATTCTGCAACTGTGAAGAAATTTCTTCACGCTTTTTGGTGAGTTCTGCCCTACTGCCTGTAAGATTGTTTACTTTTTCTTCAGCGGCAAGAATTTTCTTATTGAGTTCAACCAGAAGCTGTTTTGCAGAATTTTTATCTTTTTCAAGAGTTTCAATTCTCTGACGGCAATTTGTGATTTCATTCATTGAATTCTCAACAGATGCACCTGCATTAGCAAGTTCATTGTCACAAGCTCTTTTTTCAGCTTCAAGTCTTACGAGATCTTGCTGGAGATTTGAAAGATCTGCTCTTGAACCGAGCAGTTGAGCTTCAAATGCAGAATATTCACGGGAGATTTCTATACTCTTGTTTTCGGCATCTTTTGATTTCTGTTCAAGGACGGCAGTCTGTTTTTTGAGTGTTTCAATCTCACTTGCCCTGCTGAGAAGACCTGTGTTTCTGTTAAGCGAACCACCTGTGAGTGAACCGCCGGCATTAACAACCTGACCGTCAAGTGTTACGATTTTAAATCTGTAAGAATACTTCTTAGCAATTGTCGTTGCACAGTTCAAGTCCTCTGCAATAACAATTTTGCCGAGTAAGGAATAAAGGATTCCACTGTACTTATTGTCGCATGAACAAAGATTTGCGGCAACACCGACAAATCCGTAGCAATCTTCAAGTCCATTCTCACGGAGTTCTCTCGACTTGATTGTATTAAGCGGAAGAAATGTTGCTCGACCTCCGTCGACGGATTTAAGATATCTAATTGCCTGCTTTGCGTCCTCATCGGTTTCGGTTACGATATTTTGCATAGCCGAACCGAGAGCCGTTTCAATTGCAACTCCGTATTCTTTCGGAACTGAAATTACTCGTGAAACAGGGCCACATATTCCATGAACCTTGCCGTGACTTTGAGCATTGACAACTGTTTTTACGCTCTTTGAAAAGCCTTCAAGATTACGCTCAAGATTTTCAAGGAATGAAATTTTTCTCATATGCTCCTTGACATCAAGCATAAGTTTATTGCTTTCTTCACGGAGTTCGTCTTTTTTCTTTTCTTTTGAAGACAGCTTAAGCTGTAAACCGTCTATTGTATTTTTCAGCGATTCAATTTTTTCTTCTGCAACACCGATTTTATTATCATAATCTTTTGAAATATCGGCAAGCTCTTCAGACTGCATTTTCTTTTCGTCATTAGATGAAATTAAAGATTCTATTCTTGAATTAAGTTCCGAAACCGTGCTTTCGGCAGTCATCTCGGTAACTCTTGCATCAGCTGACTTTGAAGTAAGAACAGAAAGCTCGGCAGTAATTTCCTGCAAAACATCACTGCTTTTACCCGAAGTCGTATTAATTTCGTTAAGCTGTTCCGAAAGCTCACTGTACTTTTTCTTTTTAGCGATTATATCAGCGTCAAGTTCCGAAATTTCTTTTTCCTTATCGGCAATTCTTTTTACAAGTTCATCCGCATTGACATCAAACTGTGCAATATCATTTTTTATTCTGTCAATATTTTCATTGCTGTGAAGAATATCGTTCTCTGCAACAGACACAAGAGAACGCTTTTCGGAAATCTGTGATTCTATATCTGCAATTTCGGTTCTGATATTTTCTATTTTAGAAGAATACTCACCGTTTTTTATGTAAATTTCTTCACTTTCGGTCTGAATTTGTTCAAGTGCGGTTTCTGCGTCATCATATTGAGATTTTGCAATTGAAATTTTCTCATCCTGAACCTTTAATTCATTTTGTGAACGGTCAAGAGTTAAAAGCCAGAGTGCAATTTCAAGACCTCTTTTTTCTTCGGAATATTCAAGAAATTTTTGAGCTTTTTCAGACTGCTTTTCAAGAGGACCGACTCTTTCTTCAAGTTCGGTTACAATATCACGAAGTCTTAAAAGGTTGTCCTCCGTACTTTTTAGCTTTCTCTCAGCGTCAATTTTTCTGTATCTGTAGCGAGAAATACCCGCAGCTTCTTCAAAAATCTCTCGTCTGTCCTCACCTTTTGATGAAACAATGCTGTCAATCTTACCCTGACCGATCATTGAATAACCGTCACGACCAAGGCCTGTGTCCATAAAGAGTTCGTTAATGTCTTTAAGACGAACAGCCGCTTTATTGATAAGATATTCGCTTTCGCCGCTTCTATAGTATCTTCTTGTAACAGCTATGTCATCACCGTTAAAATCAAGCGCACGGTCTTTGTTGTCAATATTCAAAGTAACCTCGGCGTAGCCCTGTCTTTTACGCTTATCTGTTCCGTTAAAGACAACATCTTCCATTTTTGCACAACGAAGGCTCTTCGGGGACTGTTCACCGAGAACCCAGCGGATAGCATCGCTGATGTTACTTTTGCCTGAACCGTTAGGACCTACAACAGAGGTAATTCCCTGTTCAAAGGATAATTTAGTTTTATCGGGAAAGGTCTTGAAACCTTGAATTTCCAAAGACTTTAATCGCATCAGCAAGCTCCTATTTTAAATATAATTCATATTTCTGCAAAGTATCGTCAAAACAAACCGAAAAATCGTATCCGAGTTCATTTAATTTTTTTACATTACTTTTTCTTTGTCCGAGAAATTTTGACAGAGATTTAGAATTGATAACAACCGTTTTAATTTCATTCAAATCGGGAAAATTTTTTGCTTTTTCGATAAACTTATCATAAAAAAGCTTATTTTCGCACAATTCCTTAAAAGCCGGGTGATAGTTGTCACCGTAGCTGTTATTTACAAGGCTGTCGGAACAATGAAGTCCGAGCCTGATAATTTTTATATTGTTTTTTTCAAAAAGTTCAATCAGCCTTGAACAAAGATTGACGGACTTTTCAAGACTGTACGGAATGTATTCACCGCTAAGGTAAAGGTCGGCAAGCTTTGTGTCTTTCATAATCACCGTAGGATAGATTCTCACGGTATCGGGATTTATTTTCACAAATGTTTCGGCTGTATACAAATCCTTTTGTATATCTGATTTATACAGTCCCGTCATCATCTGCAAGCCAAGCGAAATGCCGTAACTTTTAATGAGCTGTGAGGATATGAAAACATCCTCTGCACTATGTCCCCTGTCGTTTGCAAGCAGTACATCGTCTGACATAGATTGCGCACCAAGTTCAATTGATGTTACGCCATAGCTTTTCAAAATATCAAGAATTTCTTTGTCAATATAATCGGGACGGGTAGAAATTCTTATTCCGCAAAATTTATCTCTGAACTTTTTAGCTGCATCAAGGAGAGATAACATATAGGTTCTGTCAATAGCTGTAAAACTTCCGCCGAAAAATGCAATTTCTGCATTTTTGGTGCGTTCGCCCAAATCAGAAGCCGCTTTATCAAGTGTCTGTTCAACATCAAGGGGAGTCGGCTGATATGCCTGACCTGTTATCTTATTTTGATTACAAAAACTGCACATATGCGGACAACCGTTGTGCGGAATAAAAATTGATACATTACTGTGTTTAATAACCCATCAGCTCCAAAGCTTCTCTGGCGGCTTGCTGTTCTGCCTCTTTTTTACTTCTGCCGCCGCCTTTTCCTATTACATTGCTGTTGAGATGGACTTCAACAACAAAGTGCTTGTTGTGGTCAGGACCGCTTTCACCAACGAGAACATATTCAAGCTGTTCGCCGGGATTCTTCTGGATAATCTCCTGCAAGGCGGTTTTATAATCGTTAAGCTTCTTTTTCTTTGAGTTCTTGATTGCAGGAATTACAAAATTAAGAATATGTTTCGACGCAGGATCAATACCACCGTCAATATAAATTGCTGCAATCAAAGCCTCAAAGGCATCGGAAAGAATTGACGGGCGTTCTGCGCCGCCGTTGTTTCTTTCGCCCTTGCTTAAAACAAGATACTTGCCAAGCTCAATCTGCTTTGCAAATTCAAACAAAGTTTTCTCGCAGACAAGTGACGCTCTGAGCTTTGTCAGTTCACCCTCGGGAAGTTCCGGACAATGCTTGAAAATATAATCGGAAACAACAATTGAAAGTACCGCATCACCGAGAAATTCAAGTCTTTCGTTATATTTTATATGCTTGGCCTTATGTTCATTTGCATAAGAAGAATGAGTAAGTGCCTCTGTAAGCAAATCTGTATTTTTAAATGTATAGCCGATTCTCTTTTGTAAATCTTCCATTATAAAACTCCTAAAGCAACATTATTTGCAAAAATTAAAGTGATGAAGAAATCGCTTCAATAGCATTTGCTTTTACATATTCAACAGAAAGTCTGATAGCATTCTTAACTGTAACAGCCTTGGCACTTCCGTGTGCTTTGAACACAGGCTTTGATGCACCGAGAATAGGCGCGCCGCCGTATCTGTTGTAATCAAAATGTGTTTTCATATTTTTGAGGTTCTTCATAACAAGACCTGCGGCAAGCTTACCTTTGACACTGCCCATAAACATATTTTTGATTTGTTTCATCATTACAAGGGCAACACCCTCATAGGTTTTGAGAATCAAGTTGCCTGTAAAGCCATCACAAACTACGACATCACACACTCCGTTCGGAATATCCCTGCCCTCAACATTTCCGATGAAATTAAGATTACTGTTTTGAAGAAGTTCATGCGTATTTCTGTAAAGTTCTGTTCCCTTGTGTTCTTCTGCACCGACATTGGCAAGTCCGACACGGGGGTTTTTGATACCCATAACCTTTTCCATATATATTGAACCCATAACAGCAAACTGATACAGCATTTCCGGACGACACTCAACATTTGCACCGCCGTCCATAAGCATAAAAAATCCGTTTTCGGACGGCATAACAGGAGCGAACGCAGGGCGTTTAATTCCTTTAATTCTCTTTATTGCAAGAGTTGCACCAACACACAATGCGCCGCTGTTTCCTGCGCTGACAAATGCGTCGCCCTTGCCCTCGTTAAGCAAGCGAAGACCTACAGCCATAGAACTGTCCTTTTTTTCTTTGAGAACAGACTCCGCAGAATCTTCCATTGTAATTTTCTGTGTGCAATGACAGATTTCAATATTATTCATTGACAGTGAGTTTTCCGAAAATACATTTTTAATTTCGGTTTCATCACCTGTCAAAGTTATGTTTATGTTATATTCGGCAACTGCCTCAACGCAGCCTTTGATAATTTCCAAGGGTGCGTTGTCACCGCCAAATGCGTCAACAATTATGTTCATTCCATTCACCTTAAATATTCTTTAAAAAGTTATCCAAGCTTTCCAATGCCCTTGCGGAATACGCCGCACCACGCTCTTTTTTATCTCTCGGTCGGTTTTCAAGCTCCGGCAAAACTCCGAAATTTGCTCCCATTGGCTGAAACTTTTTGACCGATGAATCAGAAATGTATGCCGAAAGTGCGCCAATCATTGTATCATTTGGCAATGTAATTGTGCTTTTCCCCTCAGCAACTCGACAAGCATTTATTCCTGCCATAATTCCCGAAGCAGCTGATTCCATATACCCTTCAACACCTGTAATCTGACCGGCAAAAAAAAGACTATGATTGTCCTTAACAGAAAAATCGCTGTTAAGTATTCTCGGCGAATCAAGAAAAGTATTTCTGTGCATAACACCGTAGCGGACAAAGTCCGCATTATGAAGTGCAGGAATAAGCGAAAACACTCTCTTTTGTTCGGGAAATTTAAGATTAGTCTGAAAACCAACGAGGTTGTACATATTACCAGCTTTGTTTTCTTTTCTGAGCTGAAGAACCGCCCAAGGTCTGTGACCTGTTTTTGGATTCACAAGACCGACAGGTTTCATCGGACCGAAGCGAAGTGTTCCCTCGCCTCTTTGTGCCATTACCTCAACAGGCATACAGCCCTCATACACCTTCGGATTGCTGACATCGCAATCATGCAAAGGCGCTCTTTCTGCCGATATGAGTGCATTGTAGAAGGTTTCATATTCTTCCTTATTCATCGGACAGTTTATATAATCGTCACCGTCGCCCTTGTCGTATCTTGACGCACAAAAAGCGTACTCCATATCAATGCTTTCGGCAGTTACAATAGGAGCGGCGGCATCAAAAAACGAAAGGGAAGAACCGAACATTCCTCTTATATATTCGGCAAGCGGTTCAGAGGTAAGCGGGCCGCTTGCCACAACCGTGATTTCATCTTTCGGAATTTCACAAACTTCTTCTTCATAAACCTTTATAAGCGCATTATTCTTTATGCCCTCTGTTGCAAGAGATGAAAAAATATCCCTGTCAACAGCAAGCGCTCCGCCTGCAGGAACTCTGCAAGCATCCGCACATTTCATAAGAAAAGAATTAATTCTGCTCATTTCCTCTTTTAAAAGACCTGCGGCACTTTCTACACGCAAAGCTTTGAGAGAATTTGAACAAACCAACTCGGCATACTTTTCGGTATGATGAGCAGGCGTTTTTTTATTCGGTTTCATTTCATAAAGATGCACTTCTATGCCCTGTGAGGCAATCTGCATTGCCGCCTCGCAACCTGCAAGTCCTGCACCGATTACATTTATATGCATTTATTTATCATCCGTATCTGCTGTTTTAGTATAACCGCATCCCTCTGTTGCACAAAACAATGTCGGCTTTTTGCCTTTTTTCTTGAAAAGGATTCCTCCGCACTGCGGACACTTCTCGTTTGTCGGCTCATTCCAGCTTACAAAATCACACTCAGGATAGTTGGAACAGCCGTAAAAAATTCTCTTTGTCTTTGTACGCTTGATAATGACATCGCCGCCACACTTCGGACATTTTACCCCTGTTTTTTCTACATATTTAATAATATTTTTACATTCAGGATATCCGGGGCAGGCAATAAATTTACCGTATCTGCCGACTTTAACAACCATCTGACGACCGCACTTGTCACAGATAATATCGGTTTCGTCTTCTTTTAAGTGAAGCTTTACGCCTTCCATATCCGCTTTTGCTTTTTTGAGAGTTTTATCAAAATCGCCATAGAATTCATCAAGCAAAGCGTGCCATTCTTCTGTTCCCTTTTCAACCTTATCAAGGTCTTCCTCCATCTGATTTGTAAACTTTACATTTACAATCTTCGGGAAACGCTCTTTCATAAGATTGGTTGTAACCTCGCCGAGTTCTGTAGGAACAAGGCTTTTGCCCTCACGCTTAACATATTCGTGGCTTGTAATTGTTGTAATTGTTGCGGCATAAGTTGACGGTCTGCCGATACCGTACTCTTCAAGAGCCTTGATGAGTGATGCTTCGGTATATCTTGCCGGCGGCTGTGTAAAGTGCTGATTTTTCTTCAACTCTTTACATCTTACAATCATATCTTTTTCAAGCGGCGGAAGCTGAGTTGTTTTTTCTTCCTCAACATCTTTGCTTTCTACATAAAGTGTTGTAAAGCCCTCAAAATCTACTCTGTAACCTGATGCCTTAAATGTGTAACCGTTGGCTACAATATCAGCCTGTGTTGTTTTTTGAATACAATCAGCCATCTGTGACGCAGTAAATCTGTTCCAAATAAGCTTATAAAGCTTATACTGATCAGATGTAAGGCTTGCCTTTACGCTGTCGGGAGTAAGCGACGGCATTGACGGTCTGATTGCTTCATGACCGTCCTGTGCGTTGCTTCTTGATTTAAAAAATCTTGGCTTTGCAGGGAGAAATTTTTCACCGTAAGCGTTTTTGATATATTCGGTTACTTCTTCAATAGCAACATTTGAAATTCTGAGTGAGTCGGTTCTCATATATGTGATAAGACCGGTTGCACCCATACCCTCAATATCAACACCTTCGTAGAGTTCCTGAGCAACTTTCATTGTTCTTCTCGACTGGAAGCCGAGTTTTCTCGATGCTTCCTGCTGAAGAGTTGAAGTTATAAATGGCGGTGCAGGAGATTTCTTTCTTGTGCCGTTCTTTACTTTTGTAATTACATACTCGGCATTCTGTAAATCAGCCTCAATTTTATCAGCCTGTTCACCGTTTGTGATTTTTATTTTTCCGTTTTCATCGGAATATAAAGATGCAGAAAAAGACTTTCTGCTGCCCTTTGGAATAAACTTAGCGTCAATCGACCAGTATTCTTCAGGCTTAAACTTTCTGATTTCTTCTTCTCTGTCAACAATAATTCTAACTGCAACAGACTGAACTCGACCGGCTGAAAGACCTCTTCTGATTTTTTGTGAAATAAACGGACTGAGCTTGTAACCGACAAGTCTGTCAAGAATTCTTCTTGCCTGCTGAGCATTTACAAGGTCAATATTGATTGATCTCGGGTGACTCATACCGTTTGTGACACCTGATTTTGTGATTTCGTTAAATTCCACACGGTTTGTTTCATCTGTAGGCAAACCGAGAATATATGCAAGATGCCAAGAAATTGCCTCTCCCTCACGGTCAGGGTCGGTTGCGAGATAAATATGATCGCTTTTTTCAGCGGCGGATTTTAAATCGTCAACAAGTTTTTCTTTACCTTTTATAATTTCATACTTTGGAGCAAAGTTCTTTTTTATATCAACACTTAATCTTGACTTTGGGAGATCACGGACATGACCCATCGAAGCAACAACTTCATAACCGCTACCAAGATACTTTTTAATTGTTTTCGCCTTAGCAGGTGACTCAACAATTACTAAATCTGACATATGTTTTCACTGCCTTTCTGTCCTTTTATTCATTGCATTTTAAGGACAACGGAATATAGGATAACGAATAATAATATTCGGTAAATATCATTTTAAAATATAATTTCTTCCCTGCAATGCCGAAACAAGACCTTTCATTTCAAGCATTGTGAGTGCGGTAAGCACCTTAAACACCGGAATTTTCAAATCAGCTGAAATTTTATCTATATGAACAGGCTCATTACCGATGTATTCATATACATCCTGAGCTGTTTTTGGCAAATTTAAATTTTCTTTATGAACAGGCATTGGCACAACTGTTTCCGTCTTTTCGGATGCAGTTGTTTTTTCTGTAGTAACAGGTTGTTCATCATTTGGTTTATTAACATAAATTCTTGCAGGAGCTTGTTTCCTTACACCTTTTACAGGGAAACTTCCTGTGTCTGCAAGGGAAATATTGTCAATATCAAATCCATCATTGGTTGCATACAGATTATCAAACTCACAGAGTATATCCATAAAATCTGTAACCGGTATTGCAAGACCTTCTTTTATAAGAGTGTTCGAGCCTTCATTTTGAGGACTGTTATTGCCGAGTAAGGCGAAAATTGTTTTGCCTTGTTCTGCGGCAAGATTAGCGGTAATAAGCGAACCACTTTTCTTTCCGGCTTCCATAACGAGCAAGCCATCAGATAAGGCGGCAATAATTCTGTTACGGGCAGGAAAATAATAATTTCTCGGTGTTTCATCAGGCGGATATTCCGAGATTACTGCACCTCGTTTTGGAATTGTACTTCTGATATCTGCATTTTCTCTGAGATAGGAACAATTCAATCCACAACCCCTGACACAAATTGTAATGCCGTCTGTTGCAAGAGTACCTCGGTGTGACGCACCGTCAACACCCAATGCTCCTCCACTGACTATAATTGTGCCATATTTTGAAAGTGCATATGCAAAGCGGTAGGAATTTTCTATTCCGTACTTAGTTGCTCTGCGAGTACCGACAATACCGATCGAAAAAGTATTGTCAATATCAGGCATAATGCCGTTTACATAAATAAGAGCAGGAGGACATTCAATATTATAAAGACAGGTTGGAAATGACTCATCATCAATACATATTATTGAGTAATTACATTCAATACACCTGTCTATAATTTTTTGAGCGTCTTCAAGCTTTGTTGATGAAAATTTTTCAAGATCTTTCTGTGAGAAAATTCCGCAAAGACGCCATTCTGAGATACCGCCGTGGTAAAAGGCAGATACATCGGAATACATTTCAGCTATTCTCTTTACCTTTGGATTGTTATAACCGATAGAAAGTGTTATCCAAATCCAATAACGGGCATTTTGCGAAATCATTTCATCATTTCCCACATTATTATTGATGCCGCAACCGCAGCATTGAGCGACTCTGCTCTTCCTGTCATAGGAATAGTAATTTTATGTTTACAAGCACTTATTGTATCCTCTTTAAGTCCATTACCCTCGTTACCTACAGCAACAATACAAGGTGAAACAAAAGAGGTTTCTGTAATCTTATCGGCAGATAAAGACACAACTGCCGCATATGACTCAAGTTCAGAATGGGTATTCAGATAATCCGCAATTGTATTTGAGATAACAAAAGGAAGTCTGAAAACAGCACCCATACTCCCTCTTACAACCTTTGGACTGTAAATATCGCAACAATCGGCAGAAAGAACCACACCGGTAACATTTAAAGCCTCGGCAGTTCTTAAAATTGTACCCAAATTGCTCGGATCTTGCAAGTTATCAAGTGCTAAAAATTTGCCGCCAGTTTTTATTTTATCAAAAGAGCCGTTTTTGTCAAGTGCTTTTATTATACAAAGGAAGCCTTGGGGCGACTCGGTATCACACATTTGATTGAATATTTTGTCGGATACAATAAAGGTTTTATCCGAATATTTTTGTAATTGTTCAAATTCATCGGCATATTTTTCAGTGGCTTTTTCACTTGCAAAAAAGGTGTCTATATAAGCTTTACTGAGCATTGCATCCATACAAATGCGAACACCCTCTGCAATAAAAAGGCCTGATTCACGCCTGTGTTTTGCACTTTTTCTGAGCTTTACAGCATTTTTTATATTAGAATTATCTTTGCTTGAAAGTATAGTCATAAAACCATCCAAATTCTTGTAAAAAACAATTGCGTTTGGGATAACCCAAACGCAATTACAAAGTAAGTTAAATTAAGCGTTCTTAGCCTGTTCAACAAGTGAAGTAAAAGCAGCAGGGTCTGAAATTGCAATTTCAGAGAGCATCTTACGGTTAAGAGCAATGCCAGCCTTCTTCAAGCCGTTCATAAAAGTTGAATAGTTTGTGCCGTTAGCCTTGCAAGCAGCTGAAATACGAGTGATCCAAAGACGACGGAAATCTCTCTTTCTCTGCTTACGACCGATATATGCATAGTTGCCAGACTTCATAATAGCCTGTTTAGCCATCTTAAAGTGTCTTGATTTTGCACCCCAGTAGCCCTTAGCAAGCTTTAATGTCTTTTTTCTTCTTTTGCGAGTCATCATCGCACCTTTTACTCGTGCCATTATATATTACCTCCGTTTATGTTAGTTAGTAGTCCTCAGTGATTATTTGTAAGGAATAAGACGCTTGATCTGAGCTGTATTTGTCTTATCTGCAGCAACAGTCTGACGAAGACCTCTTTTACGCTTTGTTGTCTTCTTGTTCAAGATGTGACTTTTGTTAGCGTGAGCACGGATAACCTTACCATTCTTAGAAAGTTTGAATCTCTTTTTGGCACCGCTGTGAGTTTTAATTTTAGGCATATTAGTATCCTCCTTAGCTTTAATTACTTATTAGTCTTTGGCGCAAGAAACATAAGCATATTTCTGCCTTCAAGCTTTGCAGGCTTTTCGACAACAGCTGTTTCACTGCAAGCATCAGCAAATCGTTTCATTGTTTCAAGACCGATTTCAGGGTGACCCATTTCACGACCTCTGAAACGAATTGAAACCTTAACCTTATCGCCGTGTTTGATAAACTTAAGAGCATTATTAAGCTTTGTGTTAAAATCGTGTGTGTCAATGTTAAGAGAAAGTCTTACCTCTTTAATATCAACAACTCTCTGATTTTTTCTTGCTTCCTTTTCCCTTTTAGCCTGTTCAAAACGGTATTTTCCGTAATCCATAATTTTGCATACAGGAGGGTTGCTCTGCGGAGCAATCTTAACCAAGTCGAGGTTCTTCTGTTCTGCCAAATCAAGGGCTTCTTTAGCTGACATAATGCCAAGCTGCTGACCATCAGAGCCAATAATTCTTAACTCTTTGTCACGGATTTCTTCGTTAATCTGAATTTCTTTCTTGCTGATGGGTAAACACCTCCAAAGTCTGATAAAACAATAAATGCGAACAGAAATACTCCGTCCGCATTACAATACTAAAATAACTTTGGTATTGACCCGTGCAGACGACACCCCACAGGTGAAAGCATTTCTGCTTTGCTTTATTTTACTCAAATATTATATTACACATATATTCGTTTGTCAAGCATTAATTCAATAAAATAAAATTATTTTTCAAAATTTACAAAACTGTCCTTGCAAATATAGCCTGCATACTCTCCGAGGTCAATCTGTTTAATATCATGACTTACATGTCTTTCACTAACAGGGATCATTTCCATATAGTCACCGTAAAGGTATTTCAGATACTTGTCGTATTCTTTCGGAATGGGCATTTTTGCATTTTCAAAATCGACCCATATTGCTTCATCAAGCCATTCGGCAGGAAAAGCTCCTCTTGAAACATTTCTTCCCATACTGTCAAAGAGATATTTCGGATTTTTCATATTCTTATGAAGTGAAATAAGTTTGTTCTGAATTTTTTGCAAAAATCCGAGTGGGAATATTTTTCTCAAAATATTTGCACACAAAGAAGAGAATCGGCTGTTTGCATTTACCGAAATACCTCTCCACTTATCAAGTACAAGCCATCTTGAACTTGCGGTTGCTTTCATATGGATTTTGCGTAAGAAAGCATTGTTTGAAGTATAATCCTGAGCAAGCACATCAAGAAAAATTCCGTTATGAATATTCGGGAATCTTGAAGTAAATTCAGTTGAAAGCAAAGTATCGTTTATTCTAAGCTTTGTAAACGGAAAATGACTGTCTTTTTCATTTTCCTGAGTCTGTGCAAAAAGATAGCTCGGCAATTCATTTGGAAGAACCGAAAGGAATTTATCATAATCTTTTCTCAGCATCATAACATCAGCGTCATCATCCCACGGAATAAAACCTTTATGCCTTACAGCACCTAAAAGACTTCCGCCGCCGAGAAAATACTTTATGTTATGTTTTTTGCATATTCTATCGACTTCAAGTAAAAAGCCGAGAAGAATTTGCTGAATGTCATTGAGTTTTCCGTCATATGAATCAGAAAACATAAAAACGCTGTTATCGTTCATCATTTCGTGTCCCGAAATGAGAAGTGCGTCTTTATAATTTACCATTGATGACCAACCGAGTTTTTTAAGTTTTGTACAGTCAATTGCACAACCGTCTGTAGAATCGCCTGCAGAAGTTATATTAACCTCGCACTCTTCAAATGCATCTGAAAGTGAAAGTGCAAATTCTGCCGAATTTACGGTCGAATCGTCTGAACAAGCATTATATGTCTGACCGTTTTCTCCATTGCAAAGAACAAACAAAACAGCAGAAATCAAGTCGTTAATGCTTATATAAGACACTTTCGATGACTTGTTTTTAACATTCAATGTTTCGGACTTAACTGCTGATTTAAGCATATTCTTAATAAATTCAGAATTTGAATTTGCAGAAATAATTTTACCGCATCTTACAACTTTGACAGAAAAGTCATACATGTGAGATGCAGAAAAATAAAGATTTTCAACAGACTGAATAAGCATTGCTTTCAGTGAAGCGGAAGAAAAATCAGAATGTGTTTTTTCTTTTTCGGAAATAACAAGATCTTTTTCAAGTTTTCCGTAAACCGAGGCATTGGATAAAATAACAGTTTCTTTTATCTTCAATGCCTTTATGGTTGAAATAATATTTTTTGCTCTGTTGATGTGATTTTTAAATACATCTACACTTTCAACCTTGTCAGAAAGCAAAAATCCTGTTTCAATGAGAATATCTCCGCCTTTTGAAGTTGAATCAAGTGAAGAGTACTTTACAATTAAAAAATCAGATGAATTTATAAAATCAAATCTTCTGTCATATTTTTCATTGTCGTCAACAAGCAAAAATACAGCCATGCCCGCTTGCTTTTTTGAATTAACCATAAGGAGAGATGATATGAGTGAAAAAGCGAGTTCACCGTCTCCTGCTATAAAAACAGATTTTCCGAATAATTTACGGATATTCAGATTTTTATAACGCAAAGCAGAAAGTGCTCTGTCCTGTTCAAATTGGTTAAGTAACAACTCAGACATAACTGTATTCCTAATTTCTGTTTTTAATTTTCTTCAAGAATAGCAACAGCTCTTCTTATCCCCTCTTTAAGGTCAACAAGAGGTTTCCAGCCAAGGCTGCGAAGCCTTGAACTGTCAAGAATTTCCGGAGTTTTCGCAAGAGCGGAAGTATCAACCTCAGGCTCTTTTTCATCCTCAGGATTTGCAAATGATAATTCCATATTTCTTTCAGGAAAGACTTCACAGGCTGCCTTTGCAAAATTTCTTATTGTTGTATCGGACTTTTCATAAGAAATATTGTACGGAGTAACATTTTCACCGTTGAGCATAATGTATATGAGAGCAGAAACCGTGTCTGTAACATAGCAGAATGAACGGTTAGCCGCACCGTTGCTCTTAAGAAGAATATTTTCGTGGCGAACCACATTTGCAATAAACTGAGCCCAAACACGATCGTCTGTAAGACTGCTTGCACCGTAAATATAGCTTGGTCTTGCAATTTTTACATTGAGTCCGAACTGCTTACAATAGCTTGCGGCAAGAGTTTCGGAAGCTCTCTTGCCCACTGCGTAACAATTTTTATATGAAGTAAAGTCAATATAACCGATGTCATCCTCTGAAATACTGCTCTTACCATTGTGCAAAGCACCGTAAACTTTAAGACTTGAAACAACAAGAACAGACTCACTTTTGCTTTCAAGAGCAAAATCAAGGATGTTTGATGTACCACTGAGGTTTGCGTTAATAGTACCTACAGGGTCGGTTTCAAACTGAATATTACTTGCCTGACTTGCTGCATGAATGATAAAATCTGCTCTTTCGCATTCAATTTTGTTTGTAACATCGGCAACAACAAGCTCAATGTCATCTCTTTCAAGAAGGACGCCAAACTTTTTCTCGGCTCTCTCCTTGTTTCTTACAAATGCAAGAACCTTAATATTATTGTTATAAAGGTCATTTCTTGCAAGGAATGTGAGAACAAGATAGTAGCCGATAAATCCGCCTGCGCCTGTTATAAGAACGGTTTTACCGTTAAATCTGTTCCAATCAACATTTGTATTTGTAATCTCTTCAACATCAGAAAAAACTGTCTTTTTTATATTACTCTGAACATTATAATCCATATTTAAGTTCTTCCTTTGCAAACTGCTTGTAGTTTTCATAATAGAACTGTGAACGCAATGTTGTAAGGTCTTCAGGTGTAGTTACCTTAATGTTAAATCTCTCACCGAGGAAAAGATGAACCTTTTCACCGAGTTCAATAAAGAGTTCGCTTGAAGAAACTGGGTTTGTAATACCTCTTTTATAAGCCTCTTCATGCGCCCAAAGAATTCTTTCCATTGTATAACCCTGAGGAGCCTGTGTAATGTACATTGTGCTTCTCTGATAGCTCTTACCGCATGTTTCACCATCTTCACTGTAAAGAAGTGAGTCAATACTCGGAGTAACAGGAACAGCAGTCTTGTACTTCTTTGTATCCTTAATACAGTTAGTGATAAGTTCCTCACTGAGCATAGGACGAACACCGTCGCAGATAAGAATAATATCTTCGGGATCTTTTGAGAATTCAGCAGTAGCCATTACACCGTTGTGAATGGAGTCAAAACCGCTTGCGCCGCCCGGAACAACGGTCTTTACCTTAGGAACATTGAAAGCAGCAATAAGCTCATTGAGATAACCAATCCAGTCAGCCTTACATGCAACAACAATTGCATCAACTTTTGGATGACGGGCAAAATGCTCCATTGTGTGAATAATAATCGGCTTTCCGCCAACCTCAAGAAACTGTTTAGGCATATCGGAATACTTCATCCTTGCGCCGATACCGCCTGCAAATAACATAGCTGTAACCATAGTAAGACAATCCTTTCAAAACACAAATAAGATTTCACTTTACAAGCTGTAATAAAATATATCTTTACCGACAGCACAAACACGCTGTAAAACGCAGTTGTGCCTTGATATAACTACTCGTATGATACCACATTTATGTGTTTTTTGTCAATAATAATACTTTATACGGTGGTTTCGCCTTGAAAATAATATGCCTCTATGTTAGAATAGCTTTAAGGATGTGATAATTTGATAAATAATCAATTTTCCGGTAATAATATGCCGTTTTACGGCAATAACCTTAATTATAACCGCAATTATAAAAAAGAAGCACAGTATGATAACTTAAAGCAAAAATCGAGCGGACTGGGATTTTTCGTATTTGCATACTCACTAACAATGACAGTCAGTGCTATTATTATAGTTGAAGTATTCAAAAGTTTCGGTTCGGCAAAATTTATTTTCACAGACAGTTATGCCATATTAAATTATTTTATGGATATATTTATTTCAGTATTTGCCGTTGTTATTCCTGCATTTTTCTATATAAAATTAGCAAGGTGCAATCTTAATGATATTATAAACACAAAATATGTGAAACTAAAGGATATGTTGCCCATACTGTTTCTCGGAATGGGAGGTGCGATGATTGCAAATGTTGCCACGAGTGTTATCGCAGACAACTTCTCACTTTTCGGGATTGAAAACACATCTTCGGGATTGACAAGCGGAGATTCAAGTGTTCTGAGTATTGTTTTAAACATCATTTCAACCGCAATTGTTCCTGCATTCGCAGAGGAATTTGCATTCAGAGGAATTGTTATGGGTTCTCTGAGAAAATACGGCAACACTGTTGCGATTATCGGTTCTGCTGTTTTATTCGGTGCAATGCATCAGAATATATCACAAATTCCGTTTGCGTTTCTTCTCGGTCTTATCTTTGCATATATTGACTGCAAATTTAATTCTATACTTCCCTCAATCGCTATTCATTTTGTCAACAACCTTTATGCCGTATCAATGAGCATTTTACGAGATGCAAACATTGTTTCGGATTATGTTTCAACGATAATAAGTTACAGTTTAATTCTTTTCTTCTGTATTGCAGGATTCATTTCATACATTGCTCTTGCTAAAAAGAATGAAAATATTTTCAAAATTTCCGATAGTGAAAGCAAAAATGAAATTACAAGTGAACTCAATTTAAAAGAAAAAATGACCGCCTTTCTTGTAAATCCCGGTGTATTGCTTTCAATTGTACTTTTCGTTCTGACAACAATAACAAATTTAGGTTTAATAAGCAATGGATAAAAAATTATATTATATGCAAAAAGCAATTGAACAGGCTGAAATTGCCGCTGCAGAAAACGAGGTTCCCGTCGGTGCGGTAATTGTCAGAAACGATGAAATAATTGCCGTGGGCAGAAATCGCCGTGAACAAGGAAAGAATGCTCTTCTTCACGCTGAAACCGACGCAATCTACAACGCCTGTCAAAAACTTGGCGGTTGGAGATTGTGGAACTGTGAGATTTATGTAACGCTTGAGCCTTGCCCTATGTGTGCCGGTGCAATAATCAACGCTCATATTCCAAAGGTATATTTCGGTGCATACGACTTAAAGAACGGCGCTTGCGGCACAATTACGAATTTGTTCCAAATGCCGTTCAATTTTAAGCCTGAATCAGTCGGCGGTATTATGCAGGAAGAATGTTCTAAACTCCTCACCGACTTTTTTAAAAACTTACGCAATAAAAAATCATAGTAAAAAATCCCGCCTTTGTAAGCGGGATTTTTTATTTGCTGTTTTAATCAAAGCAACAAGATTATATTATTTTTCTTCTCTTTCTTCTCTTAAAATCTTACTTGCCGCAAGCATTACACCGAGCTTACCGCTGTGGAAATTAAGACTTCCCTGCATCCATACTGCATAGGGTTCACGCAAAGGTGCGTCTGCAGAAAGTTCAATAGATGAACCGAGAGTAAATGCACCTGCCGCCATAACTACCTGACTTTCGTAGCCCGGCATATCCGACGGAATCGGCGATACAAAACTGTCAACAGCCGAGCCGCTCTGAACCCCCTCACAAAAGCGGCATACCTTTTCAGCATTACCGAGCATAATAAGCTGAATGATATCTCCCCTTGCATCATTATACTTAGGGCTTGTTTCATAACCGAGAATTTCAAAAAGTGCCGATGCAAATACTGCGGTTTTAAGCGCTTCACCTGTAACATGGGGAGCATGGTACGCACCCATAAAAAGTTCACGGTTAGCATTAAGAGTAGCGCCAATTTCTTTGCCTGTACCTGGAGTAGTGAGTCTGTAAGCGCACATTTCAACAAGTTCTTTCTTACCTGCAATATATCCGCCTGTAGGAGCAATACCGCCGCCTGGGTTCTTGATAAGAGAACCTGCCATCATATCTACACCTACCGACAAAGGTTCAACCTTGTCAATAAATTCGCCATAACAGTTATCGAGCATAATAATGCTTTCGGGCGAATTGGCTTTTGAAATCTCACAAAGCTTTTTGATTTCTCGCCAAGTGAGAGTAGGTCTTGTGCTGTAACCTCTTGAACGCTGTATGTAAACCATTTTAGGCTTTTTCTCTGCAATATCACTTGCGATTTTATCATAATCAAGTGTGCCGTCAGGATTAAGTTCGGTCATTTCAAAATTGATTGAAAAATCCTTGAGTGAACCCGGATAGTCGCCCTCAATTCCTATAGCGGAACGAATTGTATCATATGGCATTCCAGTCACGGAAAGCATTGTATCCCCCGGTCTTAAAACACCGAAAAGTGCAACTGTGAGGGCATGTGTACCGCTGACAAAATTGTGACGGACAAGTGCGTCCTCTGCATCAAAAACATAGGCATAGACCTTGTCGAGAGCCTCTCTGCCCGCATCATCGTATCCGTAGCCTGTAGAACCCCAAAGGTGGCTTTCACGAACATCTGCAAGCTGAAAAGCCTTTATCATCTTCTGCTGGTTATATTCCTGAATATCGTCAATCTCCGCAAGCTTGTCCTTGCAAAGCTCCATTGCTTTTTTGGACGCTTTTATAACTCTTTCATCTATATCAAAAAAACTCAAATGTATCACCTTTCAAAATAGTATTCTCGCCATGTTCCGCACTGTTCAAAGCCGAGATTGTTGTAGAACGACTGATTTGCATTCTTGGCTCTGTGAAGATATACAGTCTTGTTCTCGGCAATCAGTCTGTTGGATATGTACTTTACAACAGTTGAGCCATAGCCGTGTTTTCTGTAGTCGGGATGACACGATACCGCACCCAACACGGCGCCGTTACTGCTCTCTGCAACGGTCATAGCCATTGCAACAAGTTTTGTACCGTCATAAACTCCGTACATTCTCGTTGCATTATGACGAAGTTTGTGATTTACATCAACATAAAAATCATCAAACGGCGGCGGAACAAAGTTTTCGTCAGCACAACTGACAATAAGATTATATACTTCCTTAATGTCAGGAACATCAAAATTTATACTTTCATCTACATTTTCAAACGGCTTTGATTTTTTTAGAATAACGCCCGAAACAGATTTACTGCCGTATAAATTAAGGTTAAAATCTCCGCTGCAAATGGCACTTGACGCACCTGCAACACGCATAAATGACGAAACTTCTTCAAGATTTGTTTTATCTGTGAGAAATAAAATGAAGTTTGTTCCGCAACGGGAAATTGCTCCCGTACATTCATTTGATTTATCATCAATTATCAACCAGTAGTCAACGAAAGCAAGTGACGAATCGTAACTGTTGTACTGAGAAATTATTCTGCACGCAAACGGATCTTCCGCCGACAGGTTCATAATTATATCTATATAATTTTCATTGGCGGTTACTATCATTCAGACCGTCTTTCCTTTCGTTAAATTTCCGCCCGCAATATAATCGGACAATACCTTGGCAAGTTTGAAAACGCTTTCGCAATCATCAAGATTTGCCGCAGTTGAAGGTGCATGAATATACCTTGACGGAAGTGATATCGCAAGAGTTCTCACTCCGCCTCTGCTCTGATGAATTGCACCCGAATCATTACCGCCTGCCACAGCTCTTTTATACTGAACATTTATACTATTTTTCTCAGCAAGTTCAAAAGCAGTGCTTATCATTTCTTTATCATAAACTGTCGCCCTATCCATTACGGTAACTGTTGCGCCTTTTGACAAATTGCACACCTGATGAGATACATCAACCTCTGCAACATCAGCGGCAGTTGTGCTTTCTATAACAAGAGCAAAATCAGGATTCACCGTAAAAGCCGCAGGTCTTGCGCCACGAAGTCCGACCTCCTCCTGAACAACAAATGTAAAATACATATCATATTCGGGTTCGGATTTAATTAGATTTATAAGGACATAGCATCCAAATCGGTCATCAAGTGCCTTTGTTACAACAGTTTTGCCGTTAATCTTAAAGTCGCCCTCAAAATTAACACTGTCACCGTAGCTTACATATTTAAGCGCATCTTCCCTGCTTTCGGCACCGATATCAATGTACATATCACTCATTTTCGGAACAGCGGATTTTTCATCACCGTTTGTAAGATGAATCGGTTTCACACCGATTACACCGTTAAGACCGTTTCTGCCAACACATACACGCTTACCGGGAAGAACTCTTCTGTCAATTCCGCCGACCTCGTCAAATTTAAGGTAACCGTCAGATGTTATATCCGTTACCATAAGACCTACTTCATCCATATGTGCCGACACCATAAGTTTGCTTTTTGCAGACTTTTTTCCCTTTTTAAACACAATAAGGTTACCGAGATTATCTGTTTTAATATCATCGGCACAGTCTTTAATCTCGTTAATTATAAGATTGCGAACATTACCCTCATCGCCTGAAATGCCGTTACAAAGACAAAGCTGTTCAAGGAATTTTATATCAAACATTGAAAGCACCTCCGCATTTAATGTATTCGGCAATGAGCTTTGCAGTATTTTCAACATCAGCTACAGAAATAACTTCATTCTGTGTATGCATATATCGCTGTGGAATTGATACAACAGCAGTTTTTACACCTTTTCCGCTGATTGTAATATGGTCGGCATTTGTGCCTGTTCTGCCTGCAATCGGCTCAAGCTGATACGGAATATTTTTATTCTTTGCAACGCTTTCAAGCGATTTGCTCATTTCTTTGTTGAGAATTGAAGAAATGCAAATCATAGGGCCTTTGTCGAGTTCAACCGAAGAATAGAATCCCGAAATATCGGGTTGTGACGCAAAACTTACATCAACAACAATTGACTCATCGGCTTCAACTGTAAACGCACCTGTTTTTGCACCTGTACCGAATGTTTCTTCCTGTGAGCTTAAAAGAATAACTACTTTATAGTCTGTTTCATTATCTTTCAATAATTCCGCACACTTTATAAGTGATGCAACACCGCATCTGTTATCAAGACAAGGCGCAACAATTCTGCCGTTTAAGAGGTTTGCAGGTTTTGATGCAAAAGTCAGCATATCACCAAATGAAATAACCTTGCTGACTTCATCATAAGGCAGACCGAAATCAATCCAGATTTTGTCGGTTGGCATAGCCTTGTCCTCTTTTCCGTCAGAAAGATGAGGAGGCATACAGCATACAACACCTGTTATATCGGGATTGTTTTGCAGACAAAGCACAGTATTGGAAAGAGTTCTTGCGTCAATTCCTCCGCACGGAGAAGCTTTTACAAATCCGCTTTCGTTTATTTCAGTAACCATAAATCCTATGCGGTCAATGTGAGCGTCAAGTAATATAGTTTTATCTGAATTTTTATTACCGCAAACAGCCATAAGACTGCCGTTTGATATCTTTATGTCATCCGTGTAATCCGATAAAAACTTTTCGGCAACAGACAAAGCGGGTTCTTCCCTGCCCGACACACCCATTGCACAACAGAGTTCAAAAATAAGTTCTTTAGTATTCATTGTATATCTTACTTCAAGGCATTGACAATTGACTTGAAGTGATTACCTCTTTCTTCAAAATTCTTGTAGAGTCCAAAGCTTGCGCTTGCCGGTGAGAGTGAAACAATATCTCCCTTTGTTGAACGCTCACGGGCAACAGCTACAGCCTCTTCCATATTTGTTACATTGATAATTTCAATTTCATCCGCATCATAGTTTGAAGCCTCTTTAACGGCTTTTTCAATCTTTGGAGCAGTATCTCCGAGGAGGACGAGAAGTTTTACCTTATCGTTGATTACAGGACCGAGTGGCTCATACGGAATATGTTTGTCATATCCGCCTGCGATAATGCAGATTTTCTGCTTGTAAAGTGAAAGTGTACCAAGTGCGGTTCTTGTTGGACTTGATGCAATTGAATCGTTATAATATTTAACGCCGTCAACTTCTCTTACAAATTCTGCTCTGTGAGCAACACCGCCAAAAGTTTTTGCAACAGCTACCATTGTTTCAACATCAACAAGTCCCCATACAGCGGAAATAGCGGCAAGATAGTTTTCTACATTGTGCATACCGGGAATTTTGATGTCATGAATATTCATAACTCGGGTAATTTTTCCGTAGTCATTGTAGCAGATTGTGTCACCGTCAAGGAAAGCACCGTTTACAACATTTTCTTTTACAGAGAACTTTGCAAGCTGACCTCTTACGCTGTCGGAAAAGCCGTTTGTAATCTCGTTATCAAGGTTGAGAACAGCCTTTGAAAAAGCGTTCTGATGAAGAATGATGTTTTTCTTTGAGTTAATGTACTCCTGCATATCCTTATGTATGTCAAGGTGGTTAGGAGCAAGGTTTGTTACAACAGCAATGTCAGGACTTTTTCTCATAGAAATGAGCTGAAAACTTGAAAGCTCAACTACTGCAAAATCATCGTCATTTACGCTTTCAATTTCAGGAAGAAGAGGCTTGCCGATATTACCGCCGAGGTGAACATTAAGACCTGCCGCCTTTAAGAATTCTGAAATAATTGTAGTTGTGGTTGTTTTACCGTCAGAACCTGTTACAGCAATAATCTTGCACGGACAAAGGTCAAAGAAAACTTCCATTTCGGATGTGAGAACAACGCCTTTGTTGCGGAGTGCAACGAGTTCGTCTTTATAGAAAGGAGTACCAGGACTTCTGAAAACGATGTCGGCGTCAATCTCGGAAAGATAGTTTTCGCCGAGCAAAAGCTCCGCACCGTACTCCTTTGCCTTTATGCCGTTCTGTCCCAAATCTTCAAAATTCTTTTTATCACAAGCCGTTACTTTTGCACCTTTTTCGATAAAAAGTTTTATAAGCGGAAGATTGCTTGTACCGATTCCGATAAAAGTAACCCTTTTTTCCTTTATACTGTCAAAAAATTTATTAGCCATAGCGTTCATTGTAAAATCCCCTCTACAATTAGTATTTTATGCCATTTTAGTATTTTGTACCGTTTCGGCAACATTATGCCATACCTTATAATTATACATTTTTAAAATAACAATTTCAACCATATACACTAATATTGCAATAATATTTTCAAAATGGTAAAATATAAGTGGTGATGTTATGCTGTACGATTTTATAATAATCAATAAAAAGGACAAAACCCCGCTTTACAGGCAGATTTATATGTCTGTCAGAAAGTCAATTGAAACAGGAAGCCTAAAAAAAGGCACAAAACTTCCGTCAATAAGACGACTGAGTGCTGACCTTGATGTTTCAAAAACTACAATCAACGGTGCATATGAACAGCTTTGTGCAGAGGGATATATTTCGAACAAACCTCAAAGCGGTTACTATGTTGAGGCACAGTTCAGCAATACCCCCTCAAAAACCGATAAAATGTCATCAGCCACAAACAAGACAAAAAAATATTATGAATATGATTTCAGCAGTAAAAGTATTGATGACGGAATAATCAATATAAATGAATGGAAAAAGTATGTAAAAGAAGTTTTGAATCAAAATTATCTGCTCACTTCATACGGTGAAGAACAGGGCGAGGAAATTTTAAGAAACGCACTTCAAAAATACAGTCTTGGTACTCGAAGCGTAAACACTTCATATGAAAACATAATTGTTGGTGCTGGTACTCAGACGCTTCTGCATATACTCTGCTCTCTGCTTGGAAACAATAAAAAAATTGCTCTTGCGGACTACAGTTACATTCAAAGTGAATATGTTTTTAACAGCCACGGTTACGACATAAAATATTTCCGCTGCGACAAGTACGGTGCTTGTATTGATTCACTTGAAGAAATAAATCCCGATATAATTCTTTTAAATCCTAATTTTACCATAAACAGCAACATTACAATGCCTGTTACACGCAGACTTGAGATAATTAAATGGGCAAAAGAAAACAATGTTTTGATTATTGAGGACGATTACAACGGTGAACTCAGGTACAGTACGCACCCTATGCCGTGCGTGCAAAATTATGACACTGAAAACACGGTTTATCTCGGTTCGTTTTCAAAGATACTTCTTCCCTCTGTCAGAATAAGTTATATGGTTCTTCCGCAAAGACTCACGGAAGAATACAATAAAATCAAAAAATACACCAATCAGACTGCCTCAAAAACTGAACAAATTGCCCTTGCAAAGTACATTAACAATGGCAAGCTTGATGTTCATCTAAGAAAAGCAAGGCGAATTTATCTTGAAAAAAGCAAGCTTATGCTTTCAAATATAAAGAAATATTTTGGTCCTTCTGTTGAAATAGTGTTCAATGAAACATCACTTTATGTATCACTCATTTTCAAAAACAAGAAAATTGATGATTCTATAATAAAAAGGATTGATGATTCTTCTTTTAAAATAATGCAGTACACAAAGGCTGAAAATATGATTACGCTTAGCTTTTCCGGAATAAAAAATGAAAAGATTGAAAGCGGAATAAAACTTTTAAGCGAAATATTTAAGCGAAATAATTAAATAAGCACAACAAAACGGGACTGAATTCAGCCCCGTTTTCTCTGTGCAATCAGTTTTCACAACCGCATTTGTAAGAAGATGTATGAGAGGAGTCACAATCACCCTGATGTATTGTGCTCGGCGGAAAGAATGAGTCTGTCGGGAAATCAATTTTACTGAAAACTTCACATGGGTCATCAGGTGTTGACGGACATTCCTTGCGGGGAACACAAAAATCATATGACGGAATCATAATCTGAACATCTCTTTCAAGCCTTGTAATTGTAAAAATGCCAATTGTGGCAAGCACTCGCTGTGTTTCAGGCTGTGCAAGCTCTCCGTCAAGATAATCAATAACGCAATTTGGAAATGTTCTGCAAACAGCAGCCGGATTTGCGTTGTTGTAATCCTGAAGCTTTGCGGACAATGCCATTGGATTTGAAACCTGAACCGTTGCTCTCGGCAGACAGCAGGGATATTTGCACGGACAATCCGAATCCGATGTATCGCAAACAACATCTTTGTCACTGGAGAATGACTTTACGCAGCCTTCACCGCCGTAAAGCACAACTCTTTTGCCGTACATTGCAAGACCTGTGACAGTTTCGGGAATCGCACCTGCGGCTGTATAGGCTTCAACGGTGACGGCAAAATAGTACATCATATCAACCGAATAAAAGCCACGATGGAACGCAACAGGCTCAACCTCTACCGTAGATGTAATTATGCGCACATTGCTTATCTTTACGGAACAGGCTTCATCAATAATTTTTTGGTTTGCTTCGGTAAACATAACAGGCAGATTTGAAAGGCAGTCTTTTGCTCCGCAGCTGTCATAAATTCGTGAAACATTGATGCAAACAGGTTCACAGCCGTTGGTTTGCCCATTATCTTCGGCACATACATTTTCCGAGGAACAGAAAGGTACATCTGACATAAAAATAACCTCCGTAAAAGTATTGACAGTTCAATAAATGCACTGTAACAATACATTTTATGGAGGTTTTGATTTTTGGTGATTAACAGCCGAAAATTAACCGTAAAACGGGGCAAGTGTTTTCTGAATGTTATTAAACAGATTAATCGGACTGCTGTTTGAATAGTTTGACAGTGCTATAAAAATCTGATTTTCGTCTTTGGTAAAAGCGAGAGCGGCATTATACTTGTCGATTTTTCCTGTGTGAGAAATCATATTGCTGTCCTTTGAAACAACAAAACCGTAACCGTAATTACCCTTATACGGCGTTGTCATTTCATCAAAAGTTTCCTCAGAAATAAGCTTGTTTGTGCAAAGAGCATCAATCCATTTAAGCAAATCGGGAACATTTGAAATGAGTCCTGTTGCCGAATACCCTACACCGGGATATAATGTCCACCCATTGTCATAAATATCCTGATAGCCGACTGCAAGCTTATCTGTACTCTTAAAACCTGTGTTCATCATACCGGTAGGTTTGAGAATATTCTTTTCTACATAGCTTTCATATGAAGTTTTGCTGACCTGCTCAATGATGTCACCGAGGAGAAAATACGCACTGTTTGAATACATATACTTTTCATCGGGGTCAAAGTTAAGTTTCTGGTCAAAAATCCAGTCCATAATTTCCTTTTTATTTTCTTTTGCAGAATTTTTCTTTGAAACCTTAAAGTCAATTTGTGATTCCGTATATGCCTCTGTGTCAGTATCGCCGTCTTTGTTGATATAGTCCTTGATACCTGAGGTCATTGTCAAAAGATTTTTTACTGTGATTTTTTTGCCGTATTTATATGACGGGAAATATTTGTCGATTGTATCGTCAAGAGAAATTTTACCGTCTTCAACAAGCTGCATAACGGCAACGGCTGTAAACTGCTTTGTCAGAGATGCAATTCTAAAACAGGTATCGGTAGAATTCTTTGTATGTTTATCCTTATCGGAAAATCCGTTAGTTCCGATATATTCAAGAGCATTTCCAATTTTTACATAAACGGTTCCACGATACTTATTGCTTGTAATTATATCATCAAGGCTGTTGCTGATGTCGGCAGATTTTCTTTTGAGTTCAGAATAGTTCCATGTCGGTTCCTGATTCTGTTCATCGGAAGTTGCTGATGTTGTTACAGGCTGCGTAGTTGCCACAGCGGTTGTTTTTTCGGTTGCAGAAGCGGAAGACCGGTTTTCTTCACCGCAACCTGTTAAGCAGACAGACAATGCTATCAACGCAGAAATTGCAAAACACAGAATTTTTTTTGATGATATAAGCACTTTAATCACCTCAGATTTTTTTCATATTACTGCAATAGTTTGCCATAAGAGTTTTTGTACCGGCTTTGTCGAAAGCAATTTCAAGCATAGTATCGTTGCCCATTTTTTCGGCTTTCATAACCATACCTTTGCCGAATACCTTGTGCTGAACACAATCTCCGACATTGAATACTGCACCGCTCTTAACAGGAGGTTTTGTAAATCCGAACGATTTATTCGGTGAATACGAGCTTCCCGAAGATTTGCCTACAGAAACTTTTTCGCCTGTTCCTAATGCAAAGCCGGAAGATGTCTGTGTGAACATCTGCTTTCTTCCGCCGCTGTATTCAAGAAGATTGTCTGGGATTTCATTTAAAAATCTTGAACCCTTATTGTAGCTTGTTGAACCGAACAACATTCTCGAATTTGTCTTTGTAAAGTAGAGAACTTCCTTTGCTCGTGTAATTCCTACATAAGCAAGTCGTCTTTCCTCGTTGAGTTCATCGGGATTCATCATTGTTGCAACGGACGGGAACATTCCCTCTTCCATACCTGCAATGAATACAACAGGAAATTCAAGACCTTTTGCGGAATGAAGCGTCATCATTACGCAGGTATCTGCATCTGCATCGTAGTTATCAATATCAGTCTGGAGAGAAATTTCTTCAAGAAATGCAGAAAGGTCTGCTTCATCGCCGTAGTCTTCTTCAAATTTTACGATATTTGATGAAAGTTCTTCTATATTTTCAATACGAACCTCAGGGTTGTCCTTTTCGGTTTTAAGGTACTGTTCGTATGATGTGTGTTCAATTACAAGATTATATAATTCCGCAAGAGAATAATCGTCACTCTGCTCTGCTTCAATAAGTCCGTCAATAAGTGCGACAAAGCCTTTGAGTTTTGCAGCGGCACGAGAAAGCTGCGGATAGTTTTCAGCTTCTTTGATAACATCATAAATGCTCTCGCCAAGTCCTGCGGCAATGTCTGCAGCGTGAGAAACAGTTGTTGCACCTATTCCCCTCTTTGGAACATTGATAATTCTTGAAAGTCTGACATCATCATGAGGATTATTTATAACCTGAAGATAAGCAACCATATCACGAATTTCTTCACGGTCATAGAATCTGTGACCGCCGATTACACGGTGCGGCACACCGCTTCGTGACAATGCCTGTTCAATTGCATTTGACTGGGCATTCATTCTGTAGAGAATTGCATAGTCGGAATATTTTCTTCCGTCTGCAACACCGTCAAGAATAGTCTGAGCAATAAAATTCGCCTCGTCACGCTCATTCTCAGCTGTATGTACCTTAATTTTCTCGCCCTGACCGTTTTCGGTCCACAAGGTTTTACCCTTACGCATTGTGTTATTTGAGATAACTTCGTTTGCGGCATTAAGGATATTCTGTGTACTTCTGTAATTCTGTTCAAGACGAATCATTTTTGCATTCTTGAATGTATTTTCAAAAGAAAGAATATTCTCGATTGTAGCACCACGGAATTTGTAGATACTCTGGTCATCATCACCTACAACGCAGATGTTGCCGTATTTGCTTGCAAGCAAGCTTACAAACTTGTACTGAACCTTGTTAGTATCCTGATACTCATCGACCATAATGTACTTGAACTGATTTCTGTAATAATCAAGAACATCGGGAGCAGTTTCAAAAAGTTTTACCGTATTACAAAGCATATCGTCAAAATCCATTGCATCGGCTGTTTTAAGCTTTGTCTGATAGATTTCGTAAACCTTTGCAATCTGCGCTTTTCTGCTGTCAAATTCAGCCTCTTTACGCATTTCTTCCGGTGTAAGCATTTTATCTTTTGCCTTAGAAATTTCAGAAAGAATTGATTTTACAGGCAAGGTTTTCTCGGCAATGTTCAGTTGTTTTAGAATATCTTTTACAAGTTTTTTCTGGTCATCAGTTCCGTAAACTGTAAAATGGCTTGTGTAACCGATTCTGTCACCGTATCTACGGAGAATTCTTGCGCAGGTTGAATGGAAAGTTGCCGCCCAAATATCGTCACCGCCCTCCGGAACAGCCGCACAAATTCGCTCTTTAAGCTCTCCTGCGGCTTTGTTTGTAAATGTAATGGCAAGTATCTGCCACGGCTTACAAAGCTCACACTGTAAAATATAGGCTATTCTGTTAACAAGAACTGTTGTCTTGCCCGAACCGGCTCCCGCAAGAATGAGCAGAGGGCCTTCTGTGCAGAAAACCGCTTGTTTCTGCATATTGTTCATATGTGAAAAATTTTTCTGAATTTCAGTCTGTAACATTATTATCCTGCCTTAAATTATTCTGCAAAAGAAATGGGCGAACGATGTTCGCCCTATGTTTGTTTAAATCAATTATTTTATGCTGTCATTGAACATTGTAAGCATATCGGATGCCTTTTCACCGATAATCATTGTTACAAAGTTGCCGTCTTTTGTAACCTTACAATTTTTAACCATCTGAAGTTCCTCGGCAGAATAAGATGCGTTCTGCTGGAAAATTGAATTGTAACGGTTTGTAAGAGCAGTTTCAACCCTTGATGCAGCATCTGAATCAGTTGCCTCTACGAGAACGATTTCAGTATTCTTGCTGTTTGAATCAGACTTACCAACCTCAGCAGCGAACTGCTTGATATCATCTGCTTTTATGTTGTAGTACTTGTACATATCATCTTTTGTTTCGTACTTGGTTGCATCTACACTGTACTCGGTGTTCATTTTATCCATAACATCGCCGAGATTAACTTCCTTTGCACCGCAACCGGCAAAGATTGAAAGACAAAGGATAAGAACAGCTGCAAGTGAGATTACTTTTTTCATAAACTTACCTCCAAAAATATTAAAAAAGAAATAGCACCGAACTCCTAAGAGCTCGGTGCTGAGATGGTCGAGGTGACAAGATTCGAACTTGCGACCCCATCGTCCCGAACGATGTGCGC
>OIYR01000039.1_pt1 | contig 76159 bp, 81 predicted proteins | sample 1588221 | NCBI WGS metagenome assembly OIYR01 (sample SAMN03283292) | human gut metagenome | biome: human-associated habitat; material: feces | host: Homo sapiens | place: Peru | collected 2012
TCCAATACGGACTTTCACCGATTAGCTAAACGACATGCCTGTCGCACAAAATAAATATAACCACGGGATTTCCCGTGGTATATCTAGATATAAAATAAAAAATATATTATACAAAAATAAAACATATACAGAAATAGTTAATATTTAAAATAATATACTTGTAAGAAATATTATTTTTTTGATATGAAGTAACATTTCACAACAATAAAATTAATTACAAAATATTATATTTTTTCTTTATTAATTCAAAAGCTTTTTTCACATCATATTCATCAGTTATACTAATGTTACATTCTTTAATATCCTTTAACATTTCTTTTTTTGTATTTTTAATTTCCAAAGCTGACTTTCCATCAAAATTATTCGTATTTTCATATTCGATTAAAGTACCTAGACCTTCAACAATTTGAAAGGCAAATTCCCTACCATTTTTTTCATATACAATAACATGATACTTTACTTCTATAAGTTTGTAAAATCCCAAAAACACAAATAAACTTTCTGCCTTTATTAAATCGTTACAATCCAAGTTTACTTTTTGTTCTGAAATAACATCTCCATTATTGTCTAATTCTTTATTTTTATATGTTATTTTTCTAATTACTTTTCCATCCAATTTTAGATTTCTTAATATTACAGAATGTTTTAATAATTTTTGTATATTTTCTTTTTTTGTTTCAACATCTAAATTCGTCAAATATATATCATCAATATCACTTTCACGTATTTTGGTAAAGCCTTCCTTTTCTAGTTTACAAATTGCATCTTCAATTTTTTCAGTTAACCTTACAGTTATTTCTACTTGTTTCATTTCTAATCCCCCCATATATTTCCTTGAGTTTTAGTATATATTAAATTTATAAATTAATCAAATAAAATGAACAAATATATGTAATTATTAAAATATTTAATTTTTCACTTTTTATTAATTATAACTTAAGGCAAAAGAAATATCCTCACTCTTTTATGCATAAAATTTATTATAAATGATATAAAGGAGTTAAGAGTAATGCAGATTACAAATATAGAAATACAAAATAAAAAATATGTTCAATTTTATTTAACAAAAGAAGAACTAGAAAAAGATGAAACAAAAAATATAATTGAAAAATACAAAAAAGAAAAATATAACGTAGCTATTTTCTTAACTGGAAAAGAAGATTATTCCGAAGTTCTTAAAAACATAATAAAAAAACAAATGGAAGCAAATAAAGATGTCTAATAATATAATTCTAAATAAAGTCAAACAGGAATTTGACAATAAAATAACAATTGTACGGATATTGTAGATTGTCTAGAGATGAAGACAAAGAAAATTATGCAAGTATTGAAGAACAAAAACAAATTATCAAAGATTATGCATTAACTCGTAATTGGACTATCTCAGATTTCTATATAGATGACAATGTTTCGGGATATACGTTTAACAGACCTTCATTTACAAAAATGATTGAAAAAGTAAAAGAAGGAAAAATAGATGTAGTTATAGCAAAAGATTTATCAAGAATCGGAAGACACAACGGAAGGGTATTAGTTTTAATAGATGAATTTAAAAATATTCAAAAAAATTTAATATTAGTTTCTGAAATGGGTGGTACTTATGATGTTTTAAACGACAGAGATGATACTATTGGAATTACAACATGGTTCAATGAGAGATATGTTAAAGATTGTTCAAGAAAAACTAGAGACCACATGTATTCTAAACAAAAAACTGGAAGATTAATTATGGGAAGTTATTATGGGTATATAAAAGATCCAGAAGATATAACAAAACTATATATTGATGAAGAATTACGACCTGTTATAGAATTAATATTTAAGCTTTATACTGAAAAAAGTTGTGGAAGAAGAAAAATTTGTGACATTTTAAATAGTAAGTATAGCTATCCTACTCCATCTTTATACTATCAAACAAAACATTTAGAACGTGGAAGAATATATAAACATCCAGTTCAAAAATTATGGTGTACATATATGATAAAGAATATCTTAGAAAATGATATATATTGTGGTACACTTAGAACCCATAAGAAAAAAACTGTATCTATAAGAGGCAAGGTTGTAAAACTTCCAGAGGAGCAACATTTTGTGTTTGAAAATCATCATGAACCAATTATATCTAAAGAAACTTTTAACTTAGCACAAGAGATAAGAAAAAGAAAAGTAAATACAAAAAGTACATCAAGTACAAGAAAAAGAATTTATTACTTTTCAGGACTTTGCAGATGTGGTGATTGTGGATTTGGAGTAAGTGGAATTACAATAACAAAAAAACATTCTCAAAAAGGCTATGAATGTTCTAGTTATAGAACTTACGGAAAAGCCAGATGTAAATGCCATGAAATTAAAGAATCAGATATAATTATACATTTTAAGGAATTTTTAAAATGTATAAAAAAACAATACATTAATGAAATAAATAAAATACAATTTAAAACAAAAACTAATGTTAAAACAAATAATAAAGAAAAATTTAAATTTAAGATCGAAGAACTAAATGCTGAACTTAAAGTCCTACTAAATCAAAAAATTAAAGATTTAACCAATACTACAAATGATTATCAAAAAAAAATAATTGAAGATACATATATAGAATTAGAAAAAGATAAAACTAATCGTATACAACAATTACAAAAACTATTAGAACAACAACAGGAAGATTTAGACATAAAAAAATTAAAGACGGCAATAGAGTATTTTGATGATATTATAAAATCTAATAAACCAAATAGATATATTTTAGAGTGTTTAATTAATAAGATATGGATTTATCACGATAAGAGTGTGAAATTCGAGCTAAAACCAGACATTAAAAAGTTAGTATAATAGAACTTTTTCAAAATAATGTGTTATATATTTAAAAGTTATTTGAAAAAAGTGGCTAAATATGTGAAAAGTCGTTTGAAAAATGTGCATATTTTCCGCAAAAGTCGTTTGATTTTTGTGAAATATAGAAATAACAATCCCCAAATTGTAAGTATTTACCCCCGTCTGTACAACGGAGTTTCTAGCTTTTGCAAAAATGTATCCAGAATTTCAAAAAAGAAATTGTGAATTATTAGGACTTTCAATTGATAGTACCCCTTCACATCTAGCCTGGGTAAATAATATACAAAAGTCTACAGGTATAACGATTCCATTTCCAATAATAGCAGATAGAGATATGCAAATTGCAAAAAAATATTCAATGATTGCTCCAAATATTGATAATACACAAACAGTAAGATCAGTCTTCTTTATTTGTCCAGATCAAACAATTAGAGCTATTTTACAATATCCTATGACAAATGGTAGAAATATTGCAGAAGTATTGCGACTTCTTGATGCTATGCAATTTACAGATGAAAACAAAATAATGACACCAGCAAATTGGTTACCAAATCAACCTGGTATAACACCAATGCCAAGTACTTACGATGAACTTGTTAAAAAGCAAAATAACTTAACTGGATTTAATTGTATTGATTGGTATCTATGTTTTAACACAAATATACCAAATGATATTCTTTATGATAAATAAAAAGAAAAATTTAGGGAGGTATTGATATGAATAATAGTTGTTGTTCAAGTTCTGGAAATGGCCTTTTTGGTGGCAACTGTTGTATTATTGTTGTTCTTATAATAATAGTACTATTCTGTTGCTGTTCAAGCAATGGAAATTCAAATAATAATTGTTGTATGTTATAACAAATTAGCCCTAGCATTTTTAGCTAGGGCTTAATAAATATATATTTTTTTATTTATTTATTAAATAATAATACCATAGTAAGTAACTTTATTGTCTTAATTTTTATTCCATTTGAATATCATAAATATTCTCAATATTTATTTTTTCGCCTGAATCTAATAATATTCTTTTTTTATACTCATCTATTTTTGTAACGAATCCATTTAAAATAAAATACTTTCCTCCACTTTTTTTCAAATCTTTTACAAAATATATAATTTTTACATATATATTTTTTTGTATATTTAATTTTATATAATTTAATTTTTGATCAATTATACACTTTAAATTATCATCAATAATTAACATCTCATCCGTTGTTCTGACAGTTTCATCTATTGCATCACTATATCCGGTTAATGCTGCAAATGGTGCAAATTGAAAAGCTCTATTTGATATACTCATTTTTTCATGTTTACTTGAGACATGATGTTCTAGATTTATAATATCACTATAGTCATCATTTATTAATTCAAACTTATTCACTGTGTCCACCTATCTGCCTATTTCTACTAAGCGTAGTTGCTCCTTCCTCTAAATTAAACGCCTTAATAATTGCATTTTTTCCATATTTATTTTTTATACCTATAACAGTTTCTTGTAATTTCTTTTCTTTTTGTAATTTTTCATCTTGTTTTAATTTTTTTTCAATATCTGTAAAAAAATCTAATTGCTCATATGATGTTGATATTTTATCCTCTCTTAATAAATTTCCAACACAAATATTAATCTTTCTAATTAATAAATCTTTATTTACTATTTTATCAAAAAGCTTCAAAAATCCATCCATAATAGTCATAGTAGAAGATGTCATATTTTCTAATCTAAATGTTCCATGTGCAGGTTTTGGCACCATTCTTCCATATTTATCTTCCTTTAACTTTCCATTAAAATCGCTATTATACTTTAAATTTTCCGCATCATAATCAACTGTCAAAACTAACATGTCTGTCAAATATTTCTTACCAACCATATCTAATACAAGTAAATCTACCATTTCTTTTAATATCAACCTACTTTTTTCATAATTATATGGACAACTTAAAACTTGACCAGAACTTATACTTTTACTTTCAGGTTTGCATCTCTTTATATCAGATATAGTTGTACATTCCCATCCCCAACTATGATCAATTAAAAGTTCTGCATTAACTCCAAATAATCTATATAACAAATCTTCATTTAAAATAGAACATCTTGCCACATCTCCCATTGTATAAATACCATATCTTTCAAGACTTTTGCTATATCCCTTTCCAACTCTCCAAAAATCTGTAATTGGAGTATGTGACCATAATTTTTTTCTAAAACTTCTCTCATCTAATATTGCAATTCTCACCCCATTACAATCAGGTTCAGCATGTTTTGCAAGTATATCCATTGCTACCTTACACAAAAACATATTTGTACCAATTCCAGCTGTAGCAGTTATACCAGTTGTTCTATATACATCCATAATAATTTTAGATACCAATTCCTTAGCTGTAACATTGTATGTTTTTAGATAACTTGTTAAATCACAAAACACCTCGTCAATCGAATACGAAAATATATCATCTGGAGAAATATATTTTAAATAAACATTATATATATCAGTACTATATTTCATATAATAAGCCATTCTAGGTTTAGCAATTATGAAATCTAATTCCAAACTGTTATTGTTTTCTAATTTTGTATCGTCATACGATTTACCAATAAATTTGTTATTATTTGCTTTTAATCTTCTTTTAAAATTTATATTTCTAACTTTTTCATTAACTTCAAAAAGTCTTGCTCGTCCTGGAATTCCATATTTTTTTAAACTAGGTGAAACTGCTAGACATATAGTTTTTTCCGTTCTAGAACTATCAGCAACCACAAGGTTTGTTGTTAGAGGATCAAGGCCTCTTTCTATACATTCTACTGAAGCATAAAATGATTTTAAATCAATAGAAGCATATACTCTTTCCACATTTTTCACCTCTTAATTAATAAATTAAAAATTAGGCACATATTTTTCCTCATTTTTTCCAAGTCTTTGAAAATATCCATTTTCAAGGCCTAAATTGCACATATACTTTTCAATAATATGATATTCTTTTTTTGTTATTTTCCTATTTAACTCATTTATATTTTGTGCTTCATTTGTTGGAAAATACTGTGCCATAATACTCACATAAGCCTCTTTACCAATATTTTCTACAATCCATTCTAATACATTCTTAGTATTTTTAGTATTATTTGGAAGTATTAAATTTCGTATAATTAATCCTTTTTTTATTATACCATTATCATCAAATATAGGATGTCCAACTTGCCTATACATTTCAAGGATTGCACTAGAGGCAAAGTCAAAGTATTTATTTACACCAGAATATTTAAGCCCCAATTCATTACTACAGTATTTAAAATCTGGAAGATAAACATCAATAAGGCCATCTAACTCCTTTATAGTATCTACATTTTCATATCCACTAGAATTATATATTACAGGAATATTAAGTCCATTTTTCTTCGCTAAAATTAAAGCCTCTTTTATGTGTAAAGCATAAATGGTAGGTGTAACTAAGTTTATATTACAAACTCCCTCTTCCTGTAAATTCAAAAATATATCAGCAAGTTCTTTTATTGAAATTTCTTTTCCTTTTCCCTCTTTACTTATTTTATAATTTTGACAATAAACACACCTCAAATTACAATTAGAAAAAAATACTGCTCCTGAGCCTTTAGTTCCACTTATACAAGGTTCCTCATAAAAAAATTTATAGCTAAGTGCTATTTTTACATTTTCTCCTGATTTACAAAAACCTCTTTTTTTATTTTCCCTATCCACTAAGCACATATGTGGACATAAATTACATTTATTTAAATACATCATAATAATATAATTATACAGTAATTAAATTATAAAAACAAGTTTAATAGTTAGAATTTCTATACTAAGCAAGCTACTTTTTTTAGCTCTCTTGCATTATCTAAAGCTATTGTTGTAATAGTACCAGACGAAATTCTTGCTATTTCTTTTATTGCCATATTATCATCTAAAAGTTCTATTTTAGATGATGTATGGTTATTTAATGATTTTTTAGAAATATAATAGTGATAGTCAGCATAAGCTGCAACTACAGCTAAGTGAGTAATACATAGTACTTGATGATTTTTTGAAACCTCTTTTAATTTAAGACCTACAGCACTACCAGATTTTCCACTTATTCCAGTATCTACCTCATCAAATATTAAAACAGGTACACTATCAGTTTTTGAAAGAACGTTTTTTATAGCTAGCATTATTCTTGAAATTTCACCACCCGATGCAATTTTACTAAGACTTTTATAATCATCACCTAAATTTGTTATTATTTTAAATGAAACATTATCTAATCCCCTACTTTTAAAATTTCTATCCTTACTAAACTCAACATTTACTTTAATCCTAGCATTTTTCATTTCTAAATCACTTAGTTCTATATTTATTTTTTCCTGTAATTTTTTTGCCATATCTTTTCTTATACTACTCATTTTACATGAAAGTTCATACATTTTTTCTTGTATATTTTCTAATTTTTTTTGAACCTCATTTAAATGTTCTTCCATGTTTTCTATTTCCTCTTTTTTTGCAATATTTGACTCTTTATACTTTAATATTTCTTCAATATTATTTCCGTATTTTCTCTTTAAAGAATAAAGTAAATCTAGTCTTTTTATAACATCATTATTATAATTTTCATCAAATGATAATTCCTCTTTATAATTAAATAATTCCTGTGACATATCTTCTAAGTCATAATATATTCCTTCTATTCTATCACTTTGTTTCTTATACATATCATTAAACTGAGATATCCTATTCAAATTTTTTACAACTTCATTTATATTATTTAATATATCAGATGATATTAATTCTTCTGAAATATTAAGTGCTTCATTAATTTTTTCAGCATTTCTCATAATTTTTGATTTTTCTTCTAACTGTTCTTCTTCACCAACTTTAAAATTTGCCTCTTCTATTTCATTTATTTCATAATCTAATAGATCAAGCATTCTCTTTCTTTCTTTTTCACTTCCAAAATTTTCTTTTAATTCAAGGCTAAATTTTATATATTGGTTATATAACTTAGTATACTCTTCTTTATCTTCTAAAAGTTCATCTTTAGCATATGCATCTAAATAAGTTATATGGTTTGATTCATCTAATAAATTTTGATTATCATTTTGTCCATGGATGTTAATAACATGACTCATATATTCTTTTAATTCATTTACTGTAACAAGTCTACCATTAATCTTACATTTATTTTTTCCATTTACACTTATTTCTCTTGAGACTATATCGTTTTCCGTATTAGAATCTGTATTTATCATAATTTCAACTAAACAATAATTCTCACCTGTTTTTATTACATCCTTAGAAAATCTAGAGCCACAAATTAGAGATAAAGCATCTACAAGCAAACTTTTTCCAGCACCTGTTTCTCCTGTAATTATATTAAGCCCTTTTTTAAAATCCACCGTTATATTATCTATTATACCTATATTTTCTATGTGTAAAGTTTCTATCACAATACCACCTCATTAAATAAACATTTGTTTTCAAATATTATATCACATTTAATTTTTTTGTCAATACATTTGTTCTTTTTACTATAATATTGACGAATAATATAATAACTGATATAATTATTTCATAAAAAAGAGGTAATTAATATGTTCAAATTTATAAAGAAACTTATTCTTTTTATATTAATAGCTTTTCTTGTATCTTGTACTTTTATTATATATCAAGGCCATTCAATATATAAAGAAGTTACATCAAAACAAAGCATTGAAAAAAAAGTTGAAAAAATAAAAGAGTATGATAATTACATCTCAATATCAGAAGTACCAGATACCTACAAAAGTGCAACAATTGCAATAGAAGATCATAGATTTTATTCTCATGGGGCAATAGATATTGTTACAACTGCTCGTTCCCTTTTAGAAAATCTTAAAAATAAAGAACTTAGCAATGGAGGAAGCACTATAACTCAACAAGTGGCAAGAAATATGTATTTTACTCAGGAAAAAAGCTTTGTGAGAAAAGTGGCTGAATTATTTGTAGCTATTGAATTAGAGGAAAATTACAGTAAAGATGAAATTCTTGAAATGTACTTAAATATTATATACTTTGGTGATGGATATACAGGTCTTAAACAGGCATCATATGGATATTACAGAAAAGCTCCTTCAAAGCTATCTTTATATGAACAAACTATGCTTGCAGGTATCCCTAATGCACCTAGTATATATTCTCCAAATGTAAATCCAGAACTTGCAAAAAAAAGGCAAAAAAAAGTTTTAGATGCTATGGTTAAATATGGCTATATATCAAAAGCTGAAGCAAACAATATTTCTAATGTTGACTAATAATTTATAATAATATATAATGTTTTTACATACGCATATACTTTTAAATAAATTATTTTTAAAGGAGAGTTAATTATGGATGTTAAATTAATTGCATTTACCAAACCTGATAACTATCAAGGAGAATTTGATTTAAAAAAGCTATTAGATTTTTGTGCCAAAATGGCAGGAATATGCTACATGAAAGATAATTTCGAGAAAATTATAAATGAGCCTGAAATTTCTACAGAGAAAAGATTAAATCGTGTCTTAAAATCAGGTCATCACAGTGTATTTGATCACGTTAAACTTACTTTTGAATTTTCAAATATTCCTAAAATTATAGCTATGATTTTAAATAACGAAAAAGATTACTCAACTTCAGAAAAATCTGCAAGATATACTGAACTTAAAGATTTATCAAAAAGGGAAAGCACTTTATACAACAAATGGATAAATATACTTATGCCTATTATAAAAGAAAAGTATCCTAAGCTGTATAACGCAAACTTAAAAGATCCTATGCTAAAAATAAGAAAGCTAGCTCAAGAAAATGCAAGATATTTTGTATCTATTTTCTCTAGAACAACAAGCATGGGATATACAGTATCCTTAAGACAACTAAATTATTTACTATACATGATGGATGAATTCATATTAAATCACGATTCTACAAACTTTAACAACATTTTAGCCCAAAATTTGAAAGAATTTGTTTCACTTTTTGATGAATACAGGGTAAAAGATTTAATTCCTTTAGGAAAGAACAGGAAACTATCTTTATTTGGTGACAAAAAATACAAAGATATCCCTGATGTATTCTCTTATATTTATCAAACTTCATTTAAAGCTAGTTTTTCTTGTGTTGCACAAAATCACAGGCACAGAAGTGAGCATTCTTTTATATATCTGCTTGACAATTTTGAATTTTATATTCCAGAAATATTAGAGGATAACGATAATTTAAAAAGTCAGTGGGCAAAAGATATGCAAAGTATTGCTGATATGTATCCACAAGGAACATTAGTTAAAATCATACAAACTGGTAATCTAGATACACTATTTCTTAAGTCAACTGAAAGAGTATGTGGACAAGCTCAACTGGAAATTATGAGACATACTGCTAATACAGTAGAGAAATTTATTCAAAACTCTGAGTATGGCTATATTTTAAAAGATTTAACAAATGGTGCAAATGCAAAATGTAAATATAAAAACAGTACATGCTCTTCCCCATGTATTTTTGGAGCAAATCAATATAATAGAAAGATATAGGTGATAATCATTATGAACAAAATTTTTGTAATTGAAGGAACTGATGGCTCAGGAAAACAGACTCAAACAAATTTAATTTATGAACGTTTACTAAAAGATGGAAAAGAAGTTTTTAAAACTTCTTTTCCAAACTATGATAGTCAAAGTTCTGGTCCCGTTAAAGAATACTTATCAGGTAATATTTGTTCTAATCCAAATAGCATTTCACCTAAAGCAGCCTCTTTATTCTATGCAGTAGATAGATATATTAGCTATAAAGAAAACATAGAAAAATACTATTTGGACGATAAAACAATAATTCTATTTGATAGATATATCTCATCAAACCTTCTTCATCAAGGTGGTAAAATTTTAAAAAAGTCTAATGACTTAAATGAATTAGATAAGTTTAGCGATTGGGTTATAAACATAGAAGAAAATGACCTTGAGCTTCCTTCACCTACTATTGTGTTTTTCTTACATGTTCCAACAGAATATACCATTTCACTTATGAAAGAAAGAGAAAATAAATTTTCACATACTGAAAAAAAAGATATCCATGAATCAGATTGTGAACATTTAAAAAACGCAGAAAAGTCTGGATTATATTTTGCTAAAAAATTTAACTGGAAAATAATTGAATGTGTAAAAAATGGAAAACTAAGAAGTATAGAAGATATTAATAACGAAATATACTCAACCATTCAAAAATACATAGAACAAAATTGACTTTGTCACTCCACCACTAACTACTTTTTAGTTAGTGGTATTTTTAAAAATGTTGTATTTAAGTTTCTACCTATCTCTAGGTCACTCTTTTCTTTAACGGTCGTTGTTCAGGACACTATCCACCGCAATTTCTTGGTTTGGATTACTTTTTTTATTGTAATTTCCTTTTATAATATTTCCATATCAATAATAATGAAAGATTCTATAGCTATTTAAAATTTTATGGCTTAGAAAATTTAATAAAACAAGAAAAGGCATATTTAAAAAAATCAAATAATATACAAATGGCTGTTATAGGCTATATGACACCAAAAAAAGAGCTGAATTGAAACAAATAGCAGTATAAACGTTCAAACTTACAAAAATGTATAAAATTTATTTTATAATTTTTTAAGTACAGGCACGATATCACCAATAATAAATTCAATATTACTACCAAATTTTTATAAAATTTTGTTTCACATCATTGACATATATACACAGCTTTTTTAATTAATTACATAAAACCACTTGATTTTTAGCTAATTTTATGTTAAAATATCCTAGTAATAATAATATTTTATAATTCAAGGGGGTGTAACTCGTGCCAAATATTAAATCAGCAAAAAAAAGAGTTAAAATAATTGATAAGAAAACTGCTCAAAATAGGGCTACAAAAAAAGCATATAAAGAAGCTATAAAAGTTTTTGAAGCTGCTGTAGAAGGAAATGCTAAAGATAAACAAGAATTATACGCTAAAGCAGTTAGTATGGTAGATAAAGCTTGGTCTAAAGGTGTTTTAAAGAAAAATACAGCATCTCGTAAAAAAGCTACATTAACAAAATTATTAAATAAGTAAAACTACTCATCAACGAGTAGTTTTTTTTTATTAAAATCTATTTATAAATATTTACATTCCAGGCATTCCCGTTCTTAGTTGTCCCCTAGTTTGTAATCCTCCAATTCCATTTATCCCCTCCCTTGTATTTGATAAAATATTAGATAGAGGGATATACTTATCTACAGGTGTATATGCAATAGTTTCTGCAACAATGAGAGGATCCATCATATCAATTAAAACTCTCTTCGGTGCACTGGCAAAGTTAGCTCCTGCAGATACAAGTGCTTCATAATAGCTTTGACATGCTCCTGCAAATATAACTAAATTATCAAGATTATGCTCGTAACGTCTTGCTTCAAGTACTCCTTGTACATAAAATTTTGAATTTTTGTAATTATCTATATTATATATATCATTTCTTTTTTTCATAAACGCATCATGCCCTGTTAATATTAATATATTTGGTCTAATACGCTGTAGTAACGAATACACCTGTTTATATTGTTCACTTTCTGGTATATTATACACATATGTTGTCAATCCCATTTTTTTGTAATTTCTCTTACACTTTTCTGAATACTCAGAATCTCCGGTCTATATGAAGAATAACTCCTGGCTTTTTTAAAATTTCTTCTTTTTTATATATGTTTGGATTATCATATAAATTTAATTGATCCCTCATATAATTATTGTAGCTATTATAGTTATTGTATCCGTTATATTTTTTATTCATACTCGAGTAACATCTACTCATTCGTATATGCCTAGATTCTTCAATTTTTTTCATTCTTTGTTCCATTTCATTCTTATCTATATGTTTCAAATCAAATATTGGTGCATCAGCGGCAATTCTTACAGTAATTCCGAACAAGATCAACTATTTCATTTCTAATGCCAATAATCCTAAACATTATATCAAAACCATACGATTTTCTTGCAACGATATCTCCAACCTTAAAAGAGTCCATAAAAAAATCACCTCATAGAATATTGTATGAATACAAACTTTACAAGGTGATCTTTATTTTTTATACTTTATATTTTTTACATTACTTAACTGTATATGGTAAAAGTGCTATATGTCTTGCTCTTTGAATAGCATTTGTTACTTTTCTTTGATGCTTAGCACAAGTACCTGTAACTCTTCTAGGTAATATTTTACCTTTGTCACTAACATACTTTCTTAATTTTTCTACATCTTTATAGTCAATATCATCTATCTTATCTACACAAAAATTACAAACCTTTTTTCTTGGTCTTCTATAAGGTTTATCATTTTTTGATCCTCGTCTATTTCTAGAATCTGCCATTTATTTTGCCCTCCTTTCAACAAATATAATTAGAATGGTAATTCTTCTGTATCATCTATTGTTATAAATTCACCATCATCTGTTGATGCAGGTGTTGAAACATTACTTGTTCCTCCTGCATTTGACATATCTGCATCTCTTCTTGAATCTGCAAAATATGCATTTTCTATAATGTAATCAGTTGCATATCTTTTCTGACCACTTTGGTCCTCCCAAGTTCTATTTTGAATTCTTCCCTCAACTAAAACTTGCTGTCCTTTTCTGTAATACTTAGAACAAAATTCAGCTAACTTTCCAAATGCTGTCAAATTAAAAAAATCTGCTTTTCTCTCACCATTTGCTTCTGCAAATCTTCTATTTACAGCTATTGAAAAAGTTGTAACTGGTGTGTTAGTATTTTGGGTAAACCTTGATTCTGGGTCACGTGTTAATCTCCCCATAAATTGAAATTTGTTCATTAAATTTCCTCCTTGTGTATCTTCTTTTAAGATACATATTAGTTATCTTTTTTTATAACCATGTGTTTTAAAACTATATCTTCTAATCTTAGAATTCTTTCAAATTCAGATATAAATTCTGGTTTAGCAACAAATGTAAATAGAATATAAACACCTTCTGTTTCTTTTTTTATAGGATAAGCTAGTGTTTTCTTACCCCATTCATCTACATTTGTAAGTTCGCCATTTTTTGATATCATTTCTTTCATTTTTTCACCAAAAGCAACAGTTGTTTCCTCTTGTGCTTTGGCAGAAAGAATTATAACTGCTTCATAATTATTCATGACTAAAACTCACCCCCTCTTGGACTTCTGACTCTACAACTTATGTAGAGTAAGGAAATTAACTAGAAGCTATTATATCATATATTGAGCTTTTTAGCAATATTTTTTTATTAATTTAAGGAAAATACCGTTACAATTCAGATTATAGTTAATCAAAAATATAAAATTAATCTATATTAGTAATATAATATACATAAAATTTTATTTTTAAACAATTAATAACAATTGTTTAAAAGTGACTTATACCAATTTTTTCATGCAATTATTTAAATTTTTAACTAATCTAAATACTAACTTATAATTAATAACATTTTGTGTTATACTATTATTGCATAAGCATTGACTTTGTAACTGTTTAATTATATAATACATATACTGAATATAAAAAATATACATTCTAAGGAGGTGCACTCTATGCAAATTGAGAAAATAAATAACAATAAAATAAAAATTATATTAACTTTTGAAGAATTAGAAAAAAGGAATATTGATATAAAGGACATAGAACAAAGTAATGAAATTGCAAAAGAGTTATTTTGTAATTTAATAGAAGAATCTAACATTGATGAAGAGTTTGAATTTGATAATTCACAACTATTAATAGAAGCATGTTCTGACAATAACAATTTATTCATAGTAACAATAACTAAAGTAGAAAATTTACCTGACCTAAAAACGTATTCACTTTTAGATAAGAAGCAAAAAAATGAAAACAAATCAAATAAAAAACAAATAAATTACAAAGTTGATAGTTTTATATATTCTTTTAAAAATATTGATGATATACTTAATATGTGTGAAAATTCTAAATCAGAATTAATATTCTGGGGTAAAAACAGTCTCTATAAATATTGCAACTCTTATTATTTGATATTTGCACAATCAAGTGTAAAAAACAAGAAATTTTTAAAAACATTTATATTTTTATCAGAATACTGTCAAAATTATTATTCACAAAACATTTTTGCAACTGCTATAAAAGAAAAATCTGAATTAATTATTGCAAATAGTGCTTTACAAAAATTAAGCAAAATTTAAAGGTAGTTTTTAACTATCTTTTTTTACTGGAATTTTATAGGTTGTGTTATTCCTTCTATTACATATTTTAATAATTCTAAATATAACCGAATCAAATTTTGATTTTGTATAATATACGTAAGGTGTCAAATCTAAACATCCAATTATATTAGCTGATCTTAAATTTGATGTTAATATTATTAAATCACTATATTTATATCCACCATTTTTAAATTCAAAACTATTTTTATATATATATTCAAGATCATCAGATATTATAATTAATATATCTACATTTTTCTCAGACATAGTCACGAACTTTAAATTAAAAAGACTATACTTTGTACTCATCAATTCTTTCTTTATTTTTCTTTTATATTCATATGAGTTTTTATCCTTATCAGATAGTATCTTTAATTTCATATATCACCCCCTAATTTACAATTGAAATACTAAAAAAACCTTTTTTTTGGTAATTTTTAATCTGCATTACCTTTTCCCTTGATACTAAAACTATAATTTTTGAGGCATTCTTACTATATTTCACCATATTTGCATCGTCATCATACACTCCTATTATATTTGTGTTTTCTAATATTAGTTTTGAATTTTCCTTATAATCTCCATCTATATAATAAATATTAATAATTTTACCCTTCTTTAGTTTACTATTAATTAATGTTTCTGCCTTATCTAAATCTATGGTTATTAATTCCTTTGTTTCTCTATATTTATATTCCTCTTTTGTCACAAACATTTCTTTTGTAATAATTTGACCTTTCGATAAATTTTCATTTACTAAATTATTATCATTAAACATATCTTGGTTTAAAGCCATATCTTGATTATACATATCTCTTGGAATTTTTACTTTTCTAACGTCTTCATTTAGGATATAATTTCCCCTTAAAACTTCTTTATTTAAAACATATGCATCTGTATATTTTTTATTTAGTATAGTATTTTTATATATCAAATACACGCAAATGTATGTAAAGAATAAAATAATAACAAAAATGAACAAGACTTTTATTCTTTTCATCTATACTTACAATTCCCCCTCCTTTCATAAAAGCCATAAAAAATGGATGTAAAATAGTAAATTAAATATTTAAGAGAAAAATTTCCTAGACTTAATTTTAGATAAAACTAGTGAAAAAATAATTAAAGATATAAAAAATGAAAATAAAAAAATAATTACTTCATGAATTTTATCACCTCCTTGATAATAACAATATATCATCTTTTTATAGTCAAGTCAAGAATTTTCCGTCGCAAATTTTGACACTTATTTTATATATTAAAATTTTAATTTACAAAATATATTTTTTATCACATTTTGTCATTTTTTATTGAATAATTTATAACATTTTGATATACTCTAAATACTAGGTGATATTATGGACAATGGCAATAAAAAAACAAAAATATTAATTATTGACGATGACGTCAATATGATGGAAATGATTTCTATTATGTTAAAAAAATACAATTGTGATGTTTTAATGTATACAGAACCTGTATCTGCAATAGAAAAAATGAAATCAGATAAGTGTGATATTCTTTTAATCAATTATTTTATGTCCCCAGTAAATGGTGATAAAATTGTGAAACTAGTACGCGAGTTTGATAAAGAAATATATATAATATTAATGTCTTCTCATTCTGAACTTAATCCATCAATAGAATTAATGCAAAAATTAGATATACAAGCATACTTTGAAAAAAGTTCAAGATTTAATGAGCTAATTATGTTAATACAAGGTGGTATAAACTACTTAGAACAATTAGAAAAAATAAAAAAATTCGCCTTGAAATTAGACAACTCCCTAATAGATTTTGCAAAAATACTTTTAAATACTATTGGAGCTAAGGATCATTATACTGAAGAACATTCAGAAAGAGTATCTAAATTTGCAGAAAAATTTGGGGAATATTTAGGACTTGAAGATAAAAATATAGAAACACTACGAACAGCTGGTTTATTTCATGATATTGGTAAAATAGGAATTACTGACTCTATTCTTCTTAAGGAAGGTAAACTAACTTATGAAGAGTATGAAATTATTAAATCCCATCCTGTAATTGGTGCAAATATTTTTGAAACATCCTCATTATTTAAGGATCTTGCTCCAATTATTTTGTCTCATCATGAAAGAATTGATGGAAGTGGATATCCCAACAAATTAAAAGCAAATGAAATTCCTTTTCTTGCAAAGGTACTCACTCTATGTGATTGTTTTGATGCAATAGTTTCCAAAAGACCGTATAAAGAAGATCACACCGTTGAATTCGGCTTGAGCCAAATTAAACAAGGAATTAATACACAATTTGATAAGGAACTTTCAAATAAATTTATTAAATTTGTAAAAAGTAATCGTAGAATAATTGATGAAATATTAGAAATATAGCATACTAATGTTCTAGTATGCTATATTTATTTATTCAATATAAATAGCCATAGGTTTTACTACTTTTTTAGAATCTTCTAAACAGTTTATAACATAACCTACAATATTTATTTTACATGACATTCTACTCAATAAATTAATATCTGCTTGCATTTTTTCTTTGTCATACCATATACATATATCATCAATTCTAAAGAAGCCATCCTTATTAGAATATTCAATGCTATCCTCATTTCTACTTTTATATACTTTTATATATCCTGTCTTTTCATAAATTCTACTTTTTTCATCTCTGTTTTTAATATTTTCTATTTTAGTTATTAATTTATGATAAAACCCAATATTTTTCATATCTGTAATATCCGATATATTTATATATTTTCTTTCCGTTTGAATATTATATGTCTCTCCATTATCAAAACCGATTCTAATTTTATTGCTAGTAAAATTCCCATTTTTTCTTTTACATATATCATTCTCTTTAAAAACTTCAAAATTATTACCATTTTCTATACATGGATCAAAGGCAACTTTTTTATTATTCGAATAGTTTTTTATAACTGAGTATTCAATTACATCTATATCAAAACCAATTTCTCCCATCGAAGCAAGAATTGTCCTTAAAAATGGTTTATCCAAATATATATAATATCTCATTTAATTCACCTATTATTATATATGTTTTTTTAAATACATATATAATCTTTTATATTATCAAACTTAGATTCACCAATTCCCGGAACATTCATTATGTCTTCTATTTCTATAAATTTATTTTTGTTTCTATAATTTATTATTTTATTGGCGGTAGATTCCCCTATTCCATTTAAACTTTTAAGCTCTTCTTTTGTTGCAGTATTAATATTTATTTTTTCACTATCATTAATTATTTCTTCACTTTCTTCTTCGTTATTACTGTTAATTAAATTATTGCTTTTTTTTGGTACAATTATTTTATCAGAATCATTTAATTTTTGTGCTGGGTTAATCTTTGAAATATCGGCTTCATCAGTAAGTCCACCTGCAACATTTAGCAAATCCGTAATCCTAGATTCTTTTTTCAAGTAATATACTCCTTCTTTTTTTACTTCTCCAGAAATATAAACCCCTATTTTATCTTCAGTACTTGAAATATTTGTATTATTTATATAAAAAGATTCTTTTCTTTCCTTATCCTGAATAAAAATCGAGATACTCGAAGTTATAAGTATGATTATTAATATAATTTGTATTTTATACTTAATAAAAAATTTTTTTAATTTTAACATATAAATTCCTCCTTTTTGTTTATTTTTTATAGTTTTTAATATATAATAAATAGTATGTCCGAGGTGAAAAATGAAAAACAAAAAAAATATTTTAAAAATATTTTTTATTTTATCTTTTATTTTTATATATTTTTTTACTTGTAGTATAACAAATGCAGCTACTAAAGATGAGAATTTACCAATGTTATACTGTAATAATAACATTTTAATGGATGCTGAAACTGGAAATGTATTATTTGAAAAAAATGGATATTCTAAAATATATCCTGCAAGTACGACTAAGGTACTTACAGCTATTTTAGTGTTAGAAAATTTATCTTTAGAAGAAAAAGTTGTTGCGTCGCAAAAAGCTATAAATTCTGTCCCAATTGGTAGTTCAGTCATGGGAATAAAACAAGGAGAGATATTTTCTGTAGAGAATCTGTTATATGGCTTAATATTACCTTCTGGAAATGACGCTGCAATAGTACTTGCCGAAGCCGTAAGCGGAAACGTAGATAATTTTGTAACTTTAATGAATTCAAAGGCTAGCGAAATAGGTTGTCTTAATACTCACTTTTCTAACCCTCATGGATTTTACGACGAATACCATTATTCTACTCCTTATGATATGGCCCTTATTCTAAAATACGCAATGAAATATGATGAATTTAGGAAAATAGCACAAACAAAGTCATGGGAACTTCCTATTACTAATAAAACAGATACAACAAGAATATTAAAAAACAATAACAGACTTTTAGATAAAAATTACTCTATATTTTATCCATATGCATTAGGTGGTAAAACTGGTTATACCATAGAATCAAGGGGAACGTATATAGGATATGCAAAAAAAGATGATAAATTATTAATAGTTGGAAATTTTGATGGTTCTCAAAATATAAATGGAAAAAACGCAAGATTTTTAGACGCAATTAGTTTATGTGATTATGGCTTTTTAAATTATGATAAAGAAAAAATTGTAAGCAAAGATTTATTTAATTTTATTTTTATAGATGAAAATAACAATACAAGAAGTAAAATTTCACTTAAAAATGACATATATTCTTTAACGAAAAAAAATAATTATATAACCATTATCCCCTCACTTGATATATCTAATGTGGATAATATAAAAATTTCACTTAAAATACATGGAAACAATATAGACATTCAAAACAATTATGAAACAAAAAGTTCTATATCTACATATATTTCTATACATAATATTTTTAAGATATATTTTCCATACTTAGCTTTATTCATATTAATTATTATATTATATATTTTGGTAAGAAAATTGAAAGATAGTTATAGAAAAAATAATAGATTATAATAAAGAAAAGAAAATAAAAGAGAATATAATAGTACAATATACTAATAAACACCCTTTTATCAGTCTGCTAATTACTAGCAGACTGATATTTTTATTTTATTAGGTATTGTAATCTTAATTGGTACTTATAGTTTCTGATGTAGAATCCGACGATTCTATTAATTTATTTTTTACCAATTGTTTTGTTTTGTCTTTATCTAATACAAAATATGAGATATTATTAATATATTTTGCCTCTCCCGGTGCAATACATGAAGAAATATTTGCGGTATTTATTTTAATAACATCTGTAGAATATTTAAGTGCCTCTCTTGCCGTAATATTGGTATCAGTATTATTAAGTGCAACATTTACTAGGTCTGGAATTTTTGACAAATTTTTGGCCGACAACACTGTAGATATAAAGTTTTTAATAAATTGCTGTTGAACTTCAGTTCTTTGAAGGTCACCTCTCGCATACCCTGAGCCATCATTTCCCTTTCTATATCTTACAAATTGTTCAGCTTGTTTTCCATTTAATACTTGTGTACCTTTCTTCAAATTTATATGAAGATTTTGAGTTGGATCATCATATTTCATTCTAACTGGCACATCCACTTCAACACCTCCAACTTTATCAACAATCTCTATTAACATTTTGGAATCAAATATTAAATAATAGTCTATATCTACTCCTATTAATTCTTCAATTTGCTCCACAAAAGCTTGGGTATTTTTTCCTCTATAAAGTGCATTTAATTTGTGTCCAACACAAAGTTCATTATTAATATATGTGTCCCTTGGTATTGACATCATAGCGACTTTTCCTGTTTCAACATTATAATTTACATACATCATTGTATCAGTTAAAGTTTGATTTGTTCCACAAATTAGTGCATTAATTTCGTTTTTCTTCTTCGTTAATACTTGGTTTTCTTTACTATTACCCCTTGCATCAATTGAATCCTCACCTATTATTCTATTCACTGTATAAACGCCTGTCCAAGCAATGATTCCAATCACAAAAATTACAACAAAAAAGCATGTAATCTCTTGATATATATTTTTCTTACTCTTCCTGTTCTTCTTATTATTACTCATAAATCACTTTAAACCCCTTATGTATTTTAATAATTACTATTATCTAAACTATCATTTGGAAATTTAGTCTTTATAATATTTTGTGTCTCTGACTTATCTAAAATATAAAAAGACATCCAAGATGTTGATTTATCACCTACATCTTTTAATGTTCCTGGAGCTGTACACGAATATATTCCATTTATATCGATTCTTGATACATCTGTTATATATTTCGTAGCTTCCCTTGCAGTCATATTTGTTTCTGTATTTTTTAATGCTATATTAATCAAATCTGGTATTTTTGATATATTTTTAGCAGATATTACCTGTGATATAAATGATTTTATAAATTCTTGTTGAACCTCTGTCCTTTGAACATCACCCATTGGATAACCAACAGTCATATCATTATTATGTCTAAATCTCACAAAACCCTCAGCCTGTTCACCATTTAGTATTTGTTTCCCAGGTTGTAAATCAATATGTAAATCTTGACTTCCATCATCATATTTCATCCTAATTGGTACATTTATTTCAACACCGCCTATTGTATCAACCATTTCCTTTAACATTGTAGCGTCAAAAACAAGATAATAATCAATATTTACATTTAACATATTTTCCACTTGATTTACAAGAGACATTAATCCTTTGTTTTGATACATATAATTTATTTTATACACTGAACTCATGGTTGGATTAGAAACAATTGAAGTATCTCTTGGTATTGACATCATAGCGACTTTTCCTGTTTCAACATTATATTTTACATATATGATGGTGTCTGTTAGCTCTTGATTTTTACCACATACTAAAGCATTTATAATTTTTTTCTTTGGAGTTGAAAAACTATTTGTATCTTTACCTTCTTGATTTACAACCTCATCTTCGCCAATAACAGCATAATTAATTATATATATTCCCATCCATAAAACAATACTAATTACTGTAATTATTATAACTATAATAGTTGTAATTTGGATAAAATTTTTCTTATCCTTAACCTTTTTTGACATATGCACCTCTTTATTTTTTTATACTTCCATTTATAATTTGTACTAATAAGTTATTTTCATACATTACCTTTGTAATATTTGTTTTCTCAATTTTATTACTAAGGTTGCCTTTTACAATAGGCATTGGAGATATAAAAGCTATTGCAGCAAGAATTAAATAGATTATTACAACTGACTTTAGCCCTCCAACAGTTAATCCTCCAATTTTATTTATACTATTTAAAATAGGCAAATAAAAAACTGTATTCAATACACCTTTAAGAATAAATATTATTATCAAAGTAACTAAGAATATTGCTATAAAACTTACTCCTTTTAATATAAAAGTTGTTACATTATCTGCTTGAGCATCTATTTGCTCTTCAGATATCACTCCATCTATTATTTTACTGTAAATGGTATTTTTTTCTATTCCTTCCCTTTGCGCATCTATTGTACTTACTATACCTTTATGGACATTAATATATAAATCATTTCCAAATTTACTATTTTTTAAACAATCTGCAATAGGGAATTGTAAAAAGAAAGATAGAACGATCGCAATTATAATTGCGATAAAATTCATCAATACATTTACTAAGCCCTTTTTATATCCAACGTAAGCGCCTAAAAATACAATTAAAATCAGTATAATATCTATAATCATAATCTTTATCCCTCTTTTTATATATTTATATTATATATTTTATTTGAATATATCAAAGCCAATGTTTTTCCATTATTAAAAGCTACAATATTTTTTGGTGGAAAGTCTAACTCAATATTTTTTACCTCAATGCCCCATTTATTTACCACCTGCAAAAAGTCTTGATACACCAAATAATTAAGTACCTTGTAGCTTTTAAATATTTTTGGTGAATCTTCAATTTTTGTTATACTTATATTTGTATTATCAAATCTATTTGATACAATAGAATATTTTCCTAAATTTTGCTGACTTAACTCTTTAGAAAGAGTGGAGTAATAATTATTTGATAAACTTACAAACATCATTTGAGAAGAATCAAAGTTATATATATCCGCTATTTTCTTTGTATCAATATTACATTTTACTATTCTATCATCCAATAACATTATAATATTTCGTTTTTGAATAGTCAAGTCATAAATGAAATTATTATCAAGCGTGGCAATTGTTTTAATTTGGTTATCATTTAAACTATCAATTATCGAAATAGTCAAACCTGATTTAAATGTATCAGTATTTGTTTGTACAATAATGAGCTGTTTAGCATTATTTAATATTTTCAAGTTTACAATTGGATTTGAAGATAAATATGCATTATATAAATTTTTACCTTTTTTTGAATATACCCCCAATACTTTTTTATAACCACTTGTAGAATACTCAACGACATAATTACCATCGCAATCTAGAAATATTTCATCAATTTGTCCATCAATTTTAGTATTTAATATTTCTTTTTTATTCTCAAACAAATAAATTTTACCATTGGAATTATTTGATACAATCATAAAATTTTCTTTAATATAAATATTAGGTGTAAACTTTGAACTAAGTTCATATTCCCAATTTTTCTTTCCTCGTGAATTATATGTCATAATTTTTTGATTACTATAAATCAATAAATCAGAACAATACTCATTATATATGTTTGAATCAGTTGATACAATGTCAATTTTATTTTTATCGTCTATCCCAATATTTCTATTCATACTTATACCAAACAGCGGTCCATAGTTAAAGAAAATATATGTAATGAAAATAACTAATATAAAAATAATACAAGTAATAAAAGATTTTATCTTTGTATCGCTCTTTTCCCCTTTATTTTTTCTCACCTTTGATATTTCTTTTATTCTTTTGTCGCGTTCTTTCTTTTTTCTTTCTTTATAGTTATTTACTATTTTAATGCCTTTAGCTAACTCTTCATTATTTTTTTCAGAATTATTTATTCTTCCTTTTCTCATAATTTTTCTCCCATTTTTTTGGATTATAATATACTTTATCCTTTAACTCATCTGGTAAATATTGTTGTTTAACATATCCATTTTCAAAATCATGAGGATATTTATATCCTACACCATATCCAAAGTTTTCCATTCCACTAATTTCAGCATTTCTGATGTGCATTGGAATTTTTCCAACATCCATGTTTTTGACATCTTCTATAGCTTGGTTTATTCCTAAATAACTTGCATTGGATTTTGGACTCATAGCAACTTCTACAGCAGCTTGTGCAAGTATAATCCTTGCTTCTGGCATACCTATTTGATGAACAGCTTGCATTGCCGCTACAGCCACAATTAAAGCTTCATTATTTGCTGCTCCTACATCCTCTGATGCTTGAATAACAATCCTCCTTGCTATAAACATAGGATCTTCGCCTCCTTCAAGCATTCTTGCTAAATAATGTAGTGTTGCATCCGGATCAGAACCTCTCATAGATTTTATAAAAGCACTAATTGTATCATAATGAGAGTCATCTGACTTATCATATATAACCTTCTTTTGCATAATACAGTTTTTTATAACATCCATGTCTATAACTATCTTTCCATCTTCATTCATATTAGTTGTTATAACTGCAAGTTCTAAACTGTTTAGTGCACCCCTTACATCTCCATTAGAAATATATCCTAAATATTCTAAAACTTCATTTTTTATATCAAGGTTATATCCTCCAAGTCCATTTTCTTTATCAACTATAGCCGCTTTTAAAATTTTAACAATATTGTCCTTTGAAAGTTCTTTAAATTTAAATACAGTTGATCTTGAAAGAAGAGCTTTATTTACACTAAAATATGGATTTTCAGTCGTGGCACCAATTAAAATTACAGTACCCTTTTCAACATAAGGCAAAAGTGCATCCTGCTGTAACTTGTTAAACCTATGAATTTCGTCTACAAAAAGTATTACTCTACCAGTTGGATTTAAAAATATATTCTGAGTTTCTTCTACAATTTTTTTTATATCTGCAACACCTGCAGATGTTGCATTGATACTTTCAAATTTATTTTTAGTTGTATGTGCAATTATTCTTGCAAGGGAAGTTTTGCCACATCCGGGTGGTCCCCAAAATATTGCAGATGTTAATCTATCTGACTTTATAAGTCTATATAATAATTTATCTTTTCCTACAATTTCATCTTGACCATAGAAATCGTCAAGTGAAGTAGGCTTCATTCTATATGCTAATGGTTCCATATAATCCCTCTTTTTTGTATAATTTTACTTATTTATTATATAATAAAACCTAACTATTAGCAATAGCTAATAATTAGGTTTTTACATAGTTTATTTCAAAAGATTAAAATAACAGGAGTAAAAAATTATAATATATAAGAAACATATATTTTTAATACATTGAAACTTCAACAACTTTAAATGTAGCATTTTTCATTGTTTCAACTTTATCTGAAGATACATATGTAAATATTTTAAATTCTTGTGTTTGTCCAGACGTTAAATCATTTGCATAAACATAACCATCATCAATTCTTGCTCCTGTACTATCTACAGCTTCTATATGAATGCTAAATGATTTTTTATCAGATGTTTTATTTTTTACTTTAACCTTTAACTCTGTACTTGTTATTCCATATTTGCCAACACTAACTTCAAAATTTCCTAAATTTACATCTACATCATTTTTTAGAATTTCTTCTGTACTATTTCCAACTGCTTTATCTAATTCTTTACTTGTTTTATCAAGTGAATTAGATAAACTATTTTGCATTGACACAGTAATAATTACTGTGAAAACTGCAAGAATTATTGCTGCTGCAGCTTTTCCACTTCCGGCCTTTTTTACTAATGATATAATTCCAAATATGAACGCTATAATTGCCATTATAAACGATAAATTATTTATAAATGGAATAAATGAAGTACAAATACCTACTATTCCTAAAACCATACCAGCAGTAGCAAGTCCACTTTTCTTTTTTTCTTCCATAAAAATTCCTCCAATCAAAATTAATTTTTAAATAAAAACTACAAATACTATTTATATATTCACATTATACAATATATGTAATTTTTTGTCAACGATACGTCGTTAAAAAATAGCAAATAATATTGTTATAATGTATTTATGAGGTGTAAACTATGAATATCTCTGAAGCAATAGCTAAAAGAATAAAAAATATTTGTAAAGAACGAAATATAAGCATCAATAAATTAGCAAATCTAAGCTGTCTTACGCAATCAACATTACAGTCCATAATTGATGGAAGTAGTAATAATCCAAAACTGCTTACCATTTTTAGAATTTGTTATGGTTTAAACATGACAATATCAGAATTTTTTAATGACAAAATATTTGAAAATTTAGATCTAGATATATAATTAAATTTAAAATTTAATATATTTTTACACGTGGAAAGCCCCTTAGCAAAATGCTAAGAGGCTTTCTACTATTACAAATCTAAAAATTTTTTATTATTTCCTCTTTAGTAATACCATATATTCTGTATAAATTCTCAATATCGCCGGATTTACCAAATTTATCTTTTACTCCAAGCTTTATTAATTTTTTTGGATATTCTTCAGTTAAAACATTAGAAATAATACTACCAATTCCGCCAACTATACTATGATCTTCAATTGAAATTAATTTATCAGTTTCTTTTGCACATTTAATTATAGTTTCTTTGTCAATTGGTTTTATACTGTATAAATCAACAACACGTACATTTATACCTCTTTTTTCTAATTCTTTTTTTGCCTCAAGAGCTATCCATACTGTATTTCCAACAGCAAAAATTGTACCATCATTTCCATTGCCAAATGTGTTTGATCCTCCAAGTTTAAATATATCAAGATCACTATATACATCTACAGCTTTATTTCTTCCAAGCCTTATATATTTAGGTCCTTTTTCTTGCATACATATATCAAGTATCTTTTGTGTTGCGACATCATCTGCCGGACAAAATACTTTCATATTTGGAATTACATTCATAAGTGCAATATCCTCGATACATTGATGAGTAGCACCATCTTCTCCTACTGCAAGTCCAGAATGTGTAGCACATAAATTGATATCTATATTTGAATATGCAGCTGTATTTCTAATTTGTTCATAAGCACGTCCTGCAAGAAACATTGCAAAACTAGACGCAAACACTTTTTTCCCTGTAAGTGCCATTCCACAAGCTGTTCCTACCATATCTTGTTCTGAAATTCCCATATCAAAATGTCTATCAGGAAATTCCTTTTTAAAAAGTTTAGTACAAGTAGCATTTGCAAGATCAGCATCAAACACCACAACATCTTTATTTTCAAAACCTTTTTTGACAAGGTATTCTCCATATGATTCTCTTGTTGATTTCATATATTTCCCTCTTTTCTTTTACTTTAATTCAGCTTTAGACAAATTATATTCTTCATCTGTAAGCTTTTTACCATGCCATTCGGCTTTATTTTCCATAAAAGATATTCCCTTACCTTTTATTGTATTTGCTATTATTACATTTGGCTTATTTGACTTTTTAGCGTTTGATACAGATGTTAAAATTTCATCAAAATTATGCCCATTAATTCTTTGAACATAAAATCCAAAAGAATTAAATTTTTCTTCTAAGTTATCCACATTTTTAACATCTTTTATAGTACCATCTATTTGTAATCCATTATTATCTACAAACAAAATTAAATTATTAAGGTTATATTTACTTGAACTCATACAAGCTTCCCATATCTGTCCTTCTTCTATTTCTCCATCTCCGACCAAGCAATACACATTTCCCTCTTTACCTGATACTTTTTTAGAAATGGCCATACCATTTGCAATTGAAAGTCCCTGTCCTAAAGATCCACTTGAAACATCTACACCATTTATTTTTATACAAGGATGTCCCTCAAGATAACTATCAAACTTTCTAAATGTTTTTAAATCTTCATGTGGTATATATCCCTTACTTGAAAGTACAGCATAATAGCAGGATGATGCATGCCCCTTTGATAAAATAAATTTATCAATTCTACTTCCTTCATTATCTAAATTTAAGTTCATTAATTTATGATATAAAGCTACTAAGATTTCAACACAAGATAGACTACCTCCTGGATGTCCTGAACCTGCACTATATATCATATCCACTATATCATTTCTAATATCTTTTGATATTTTTTCTAAATCTTCCATATATCCCCCTTAATTTATATCTTTAAATCCTGTTCCAATCGCTTCATTTACTGTTGTTATATACATTAATGCTTTACTATCATTTTCTCTAATTAATTCCTTTAATTTTGCTATCTGTGGAGTAGTTATTATACAAGTAATTGTAGTTATCTGTTTTTTACTATGAGCTCCTAAACTATTTGTTACAGTTGCTCCTCTTTTTAAATCATTTAATATTGCTGGAATTACCTTATCACTTTTATTTGTAATAATTGTTACAACTTTTGTATAATATATTCCTTCAAAAACTACATTTACTACCTTTGTTGAAATTGCCATAGCAATTATCGAATAAAGTCCAACATTTATATCCTTAAACACAATAATAATAGCTGATATAATAAAAAATTCAATTATTAATAGAACTTTACTTACACTTTGTGCTTTAGTAAGTTTATATATAAGTTGGGCTAAAAGATCTGAGCCACCAGAACTTGCTCCTGCCTTAAATACTAATGCAATTCCTAAACCTACTATAATTCCACCAAACACACAAGAAGTAAACATATCTAATCCTCCGAATTTTATAAACACCCCATCTTTAAATATTTCGTAAAATAGTGCAAGTATAATTGTTGTAAATATTGTTTTTAAATTAAACTTTATTCCAAGTTTTATTATTGAAAAAATAAAAAGAGGAATATTTATAAAAATTATTGTAAGGCCCATCGGAACATTAAAAATGTAATAAAATATTGTAGCTATACCACTTACTCCACCTGTTGTCATTTTGTATGGTAATAAAAACCAGTTTGTTCCAATTGATATAAGGAAAGAGCCTAAAATCATATATATTAAGTCTATAATAACATGCAGTATAAAAAGTTGATTTTTTTCCATATTATTAAAATTCATAATAACCACCTTTTAATGATTATTATTTGTATTTAAAAATAAATTATATCTCTCTTCTTAATATATCAATAAAATTTTCACTTCTAGAATATTTTTTTGGAGTAAATTCTTTTAACTTTTTAACGTAATCATCAAAATTTTCTCCATCTTTATACATAAGTAAATATCCTTCTTTTTCAAGTTCACCTGCAACTTCTAGTTGATGATCATTTATATGTTCGTTATATTTTCCAAGTCTTGGAACAACAAGTACTCTTTTATTATTTTCTAATGCATTAAAAATTGTTCCAACTCCACCATGACATATGACAAAATCAGCTTTTTTAATATATTCATTAAATTTACTAGTATCAATTGATTTTATCATTTTTATTTTTTTACTACTAAACTTAGTATTTCCAGTTTGTGCAACTATTTCATCTTTTTTTAAAACTTTAGAATTTTCTACCATATTAAAAATTCTTAAAAATTGTTGCTTTTGGGTACCAACTGAGACGAAAACCATTACATTAACCTCCCTAAATATTCAGCCTTTTTATACTTTTTTGCTAAATCTTCCCATTGAACATAAAATTTATTTGCAAAAGGATAAACCATTTTACCAGTTACAGATAAACTATTTACTTTAGCAAGAGATTCAATATATATAACTTTTTTACCAAATAATTTTGCAAAAAAGCTCATTATACCACCAACTTGTGCCCCGGTTGTTAAAACGGTTTTAGGTTTAAATTTAATAAGTATGCTTATACTCTTAAACATATTGTATATAACAGCCCATATATACTTTATTTTATTTTTATTTGGTCCATATTTAAAAAATTCCATGTTATAATTATCAGATAAATTTTCTGTTATTTCAGTTTTTTCTGTTACTAATAAATAATCATATTCGTTAAACAATTTCTTTAACTTTAGCATTTCACTTAAATGTCCACCAGAACTACATACAAAAATTACTTTTTTCACTTATTTTCTCCCTTTATTTTTATATCTATACCATACTTTTCTTTTAAATATTTTTTATTTACCTTTTCAGGTCCAACAATTATAGAGGCATAGTTATTATTAGTATATATATTCATTTTCTTTTTTATATTTTCTTCATATTTTATATTATTTTTAGATATATATTTTTCTATGTCATCTAATACTATTTTTGACAATACATATTCAGCAAAATTATCACAAACAGGTCCTACTATTTGTGAATTTGATGATGTTATTTCATCTGTTGTTTGAAGTCCTATTCTAATTATCTTAACATCTGTTTTTTTACACTCTTTTAAAATATAATATACTCTTTCAATAGCATCATCTACGCTAAGTGGTGTATACTCTTTATTCTTATACATTTCATATAATTTACTATCCTTTAATACATATACTGGATAAATTCTTAAGCATTTTGGATTAAGTTTTAATACCTTTTTTATGCTATACACTTCCGTATCTAAATTACTTCCTGGAAGTCCAACCATAATTTGAATACCTAAATCTATTCCATATAAATGTATTAATCTTGCAGCACGTATAACATCATTCTTAGTATGCCCTCTTTTAGATATTTCTAATACTTTATCACTCATTGACTGTACTCCAAGTTCAATAGTTTTTACATTATATTTTTTTAAAAGTGATAATATTTTGGGTGATATATAATCAGGTCTTGTTGAAAGCCTAATACTATCTACTTTTCCTTCTTCAATATAATTATTTGCAATTTTTAAATAATTTTCCTGTAACTTTGTAGGAATCCCTGTAAAAGATCCTCCAAAAAAAGCTATCTCAATTTTTTTATTATTTTTATTATTTTTAAAATAATCCAAATGCTCATTAATAATGTTATCAACATCATCAACAGTTACACTTGTATCCATTCCTGTTATTTTCCTTTGATTGCAAAAAACGCACTCATTATTGCAACCTAAATGAGGCATAAAAATTGGAATAGTGTATTGATTATCCTTATTTGTTATATTATTTAAAATTTTATTTATATCAAGTTTTAAATTATATTCTTTTAATGGCATATGCTGCTGCTGCCTGCTCTGCACTTTTTTTATTTTTTCCAACACCCTCACCTATCTTTTTGCCATTAAACACAACTTCTACATAAAAAGTTTTGTTGTGTTCTGGGCCTTCTTCCTTCAGAAGTTTGTATTCAATTTTTACACTGCCATTTTTTTGTAAGATTTCTTGTAACTTAGTTTTGTAATCTGTGTTAAAGTCTTTACCTTCTAATACTTCTTTTATTTGAGTACTTAATTTAGCAAGTACAAACTCTTTAGCCTTATCATATCCTCCATCTATATATATACTTCCAAGAATTGCCTCAAAACAATCAGCAATTATTGCATCTTTTTTTTCAACTAAACTTTGTGTTTCACATTTTCCTAAATATATATAATCTTGCAGTCCAATTGATTTTAATGCTAAACTCAAAGACGTTTCACACACTATAGCAGCCCTTTTTTTTGTCATTTCACCTTCAGAATAAACCTTTTTATCATTATATAACATATCTGATATTATATGTTCTAAAATTGCATCTCCCAAATATTCGATTCTCTCGTTATAATCATTATTACTTGTAATTCCTTTTTCATAAGCATATGATTTATGTGTAAGTGCAAGTTTTAAAAGAGAAATATCGTTATATGTATAACCAATTAATTCTTCAACTTTTTTTATTTTTAATTCATCTGTCAATTTTAACACTCCCTTATTTATTTTATATATATTATACATAAATATTAATTTTTTTTCAAGTAAAACATTATATCTCTTTACTTTTTATGTAAAGTATGGTATAATATATATATGTATATATATTATACCAAAATAATTATAAAAGAGGTGGATTAAATGTTATTTTTATACGGAACAATTTTTGGAGTTTTAGTTTCTTCTTTAGTTTATTTTTTTAGAAAAAGGATAAATAAGAATTACCAGAGCAGAAACTCATTTCTCAGGGTAACCATACAAGACTCATTTCTTTACCTAGAGGAACGGTTAGCACACTCAAATACAGTAAAGAAAACTAAATACTGTTCGAAAGAAATTCTTTTAAAGTATTTACAACAAACATACGCTCCAAATACTTTTCTTGAGGTGAAATTTTCTGGTTCTGGAGAAAAAAAGGAAATTAGTATTTCTTCCTTTTATGAAGAAGACTAACCTCAAATAATCCGCATACCTAATATTAGGCCTGCGGATTTTTTTTTTAAGGTCCAAACAAAACTTGCTTAGACCTTCTTATATTATTTACACATTATTTTTTATATAATCAACTACATCTCCAACAGTAGAAATTTTCTCTGCTTCTACTTCTGGAATTTCCATATCAAACTCTTCTTCAAATGCCATTATAAGTTCAACAACATCTAAAGAGTCTGCTCCTAAATCATCTATAAAAGTAGTTTCAGATGTAATTGTATCTAAATCATCAATTCCTAATTGTTCAGCTATAACATCTTTCACTCTACTGAAGATTTCATTTTCTTCCATATAAATTACCTCCTCAATAAATTTTACATCTCTATTATCTAATATTTACGTAATATTGTCAATAGTATTACATATATTTTTTAATTTTTTATATATTTTACTTTTTCGACAAAATTTATTATACCTACTTTACTATATGAAATAAAAGAAAAGTTGTTAAAAAAAAACAGAGCATACGCCCTGTTTTTAATAAATTACTCTATTATGTTAGATACTGAACCAGATCCAACTGTTCTTCCACCTTCACGAATAGCGAATTTTAATCCTTTTTCAATTGCTATTGGAGTGATAAGTTTAGCTTTGATTGTTACATTATCACCAGGCATTACCATTTCTTTATCTTTTGGTAATTCGATTACACCTGTAACATCAGTTGTTCTGAAATAAAATTGTGGTCTATATCCTTGGAAGAATGGAGTATGTCTTCCACCTTCTTCTTTTGTTAGGATATATACTTCAGCTTCAAATTCAGTATGTGGATGTATAGAACCAGGTTTAGCGATAACTTGACCTCTTTGAATTTCATCTCTTTGAATACCTCTTAAAAGTAGTCCAGCGTTATCTCCACATTCAGCTTCATCAAGTGATTTTCTGAACATTTCAATACCTGTTACAACTGTCTTTTTAGGAGTATCTACAAGACCAACGATTTCAACTTCTTCACCAAGTTTTAATACACCTTTTTCGATTCTACCTGTAGCAACTGTTCCTCTACCAGTAATTGTAAATACATCTTCAACTGGCATTAGGAATGGTTTATCAGTATCTCTAGTTGGTTCAGGAATGTATTCGTCTATAGCAGCTAGAAGTTCTTTAATACAAGCGTATTCTGGAGCTTCTGGATCTTTAGATTCACATTCTAGAACTTTTAGAGCAGAACCTTTTATTATAGGAGTTGTATCTCCTGGGAAATCATATTTAGATAATAGATCTCTTATATCCATTTCAACTAATTCTAATAGTTCTGGATCGTCAACCATATCACATTTGTTCATGAAAACAACTATATATGGAACACCAACTTGTCTTGCAAGTAGTATATGCTCTCTTGTTTGAGGCATAGGACCATCTGCAGCAGAAACAACTAGGATTGCACCATCCATTTGTGCAGCACCTGTGATCATGTTTTTAACATAGTCAGCGTGTCCTGGACAGTCAACGTGTGCATAGTGTCTCTTATCTGTTTCATATTCTACGTGTGATGTAGAAATAGTGATTCCTCTTGCTTTTTCTTCTGGTGCATTATCAATTTGGTTATAATCACTAAATTGAGCTTCACCTTTTAAACTACAATATTTAGTTATTGCAGCTGTAAGAGTAGTTTTACCATGGTCAACGTGACCAATAGTACCAATATTAACGTGTGGTTTAGTTCTTTCAAACTTTGCTTTTGCCATTTTAAAATTCCTCCTTAATTACTACTTTTAATGCATAAAGCATTAACTTTGATAATATTTTACTACATTTTAAATTAATTTGCAATACATTTATTCGTTTTTTATGTTTTTTTTAATTTTTAGACATTAATTGTCTTTTTTTGTTCTTTGTGCAACGATTGTTTCAAGAACAGATTTTGGAACTTCTTCATAATGAGATGGTTCCATAGAGTAAACTCCTCTACCTTGTGTTCTAGATCTTAAATCTGTAGCATATCCAAACATTTCAGATAGTGGAATAAATGAGTGAATAGTTGTAGTTCCTTGAACTGTATCCATTCCTTCCATTCTACCACGTCTAGAGTTAACATCTCCGATAACATCTCCCATGTATTCTTCTGGAACAATGATATCAACTTTCATTATTGGTTCTAATAATACGGCTCCACCTTGACGGCAAGCTTCTTTTAGAGCCATAGATCCAGCAATATGGAAAGCTGCTTCAGATGAGTCAACGTCATGATATGAACCATCAACAAGTGCAACTTTAATATCTACAACAGGATATCCTGCTAAAATACCAGCTTTCATTGCATCTTGAACACCTTCGTCTGTTGGTTTAACATATTCCTTAGGAACAACACCACCAACAATTTTAGATGTAAATTCATAACCTTTTCCTGGTTCATTTGGTTCAACTTCTAACCAAACATCACCATATTGTCCTCTACCACCAGATTGTCTTATAAACTTACCTTGAACCTTAACAGGTTTTCTGATAGTTTCTTTATATGCAACTTGTGGTTTACCAACATTAGCTTCTACTTTAAATTCTCTTTTCATTCTATCAACTATGATATCAAGATGTAATTCACCCATACCAGCGATGATAGTTTGACCAGTTTCTTGATCAGTATATGCTTTAAATGATGGATCTTCCTCAGCTAGTTTTTGTAAAGCTAAGTCCATTTTATCTTGGTCAGCTTTAGTTTTTGGTTCAATTGCAACATCTATAACAGGTTCTGGGAACTCAATAGATTCAAGTATTATTGGAGCGTTTTCATCACATAAAGTATCTCCAGTAGATACATCTTTTAGTCCAACCGCACAAGCTATGTCTCCGGCATATACCTTTGTTATATCTTGTCTGTTATTAGCATGCATTTGAATAAGTCTTCCTATTCTTTCCTTTTTGCCTTTATTAGCATTTAATACATAAGAACCACTTTCTAATGTCCCTGAATAAACTCTAAAGAAAGTTAATTTTCCAACATATGGATCAGTCATTATTTTGAAAGCAAGTGCTGCAAATGGTTGATCGTCTGCTGAGATTCTTTCTTCTTCAGTTCCATCTTCTAGTACACCTTTTATATGAGGTATATCAGTTGGAGCTGGCATATAATCAACAATGTTATCAAGTAATTCTTGAACACATTTGTTTTTATATGAACTTCCGCAAGTTACTGGAACTATTGTATTAGCTATTGTTCCTTTTCTAAGACCTTTTTTGATTTCTTCTTCAGTAAGTTCTTCACCCATTAAATATTTTTCCATTAATGCGTCATCTTGTTCTGCAACAGCTTCTACAAGTTTTGTTCTATATTCTTCAGCTAATTCTTTTAAATCATCTGGAATTGGTTCACGTCTAACATCTTTTCCAAGATCGTCATAGTGAATACAAGCATCCATTTTAACTAAATCAACTAGTCCTTTAAAAGTATCTTCTTTACCAATTGGTATAGCAATTGGTACTGCATTAGCTTGTAATCTTTCTTTTAATTGTTTTACACAGTTAAAGAAATCAGCTCCTGTAATATCCATTTTATTTACATATACCATTCTTGGAACGTTATATTTGTTTGCTTGTCTCCAAACAGTTTCAGATTGTGGTTGAACTCCACCTTTTGCACAAAGTACAGTAACTGAACCATCTAGAACTCTAAGAGATCTTTCAACTTCTATTGTAAAGTCAACGTGTCCTGGTGTATCAATAATGTTAATTCTGTTATTGTTCCAGTAACATGTTGTAGCAGCAGAAGTTATTGTTATACCTCTTTCTTGTTCTTGAGCCATCCAGTCCATTGTAGCTCCACCATCATGAACTTCACCTATTTTATGAGTTTTACCTGTATAAAATAGAATTCTTTCAGTAGTAGTAGTTTTACCAGCATCAATGTGTGCCATGATACCGATATTTCTTGTCCTCTCAAGAGGATATTCTCTACCTGCCATTTATTCTTCCTCCTTTTTATCTTAGGATTACCATCTATAATGAGCAAATGCTTTGTTAGCTTCTGCCATTCTATGTGTATCTTCTTTCTTCTTGAATGCCCCACCTTGACCGTTTATAGCATCCATTATTTCTCCAGCTAGTTTTTCTTCCATGCTATGTTCATTTCTTTTTCTAGCGTATTCAACTAACCATCTTATTGCTAAAGATTGTTTTCTATCAGCTCTAATTTCCATTGGAACTTGGTATGTTGCTCCACCTACACGTCTAGCTTTAACTTCTAGTGCTGGTGTAACGTTATCTAATGCTTGTCTGAAAGCATCCATAGCTTCTCTTCCTGTTTTTTCTTTTACGATATCAAATGCACCGTATACGATTTTTTGAGCTGTAACTTTTTTACCATCCCACATTACTTTATTTATAAGTTTTGTAACAACTTTTGAGTTGTACATTGGATCTGGCATTACTTCTCTTTTAGCTATATGTCCTTTTCTTGCCACTTTTCTTCCCTCCTTTTTAACATTTTGAATCATACTAATTCAAAAAGGTACTCAAAAACTTTAATTTCTGTAAGGGGCTAGAGTTTAATTTATTTTAAACTTAAGCACCTACTCTTATTTTATTTTTTCTTTGCTCTTTTTGCACCATATTTTGATTTTGCTTGTACTCTGTCTGCAACACCTGCAGTATCAAGTACACCTCTTACAATGTGGTAACGTACACCTGGTAGATCTTTTACTCTTCCACCTCTAATTAAAACAACACTGTGTTCTTGTAGGTTATGACCAATTCCTGGAATATATGCTGTTACTTCCATTGTATTAGAAAGTCTAACTCTGGCTACTTTACGTAAAGCTGAGTTTGGCTTTTTAGGAGTTTGTGTTTTTACAACTGTACAAACACCTCTTTTTTGTGGAGAAGATTGATTAGTAGCAGATTTTGTACGAGAATTGTATCCTCTTTGTAATGCTGGTGATTTTGATTTTGTTACTTTATCTTGTCTTCCCTTTCTTACTAATTGGCTAAATGTAGGCACTCTAAGTTCACCTCCCTTTCATGTTTACTTACTTAACGCAAGTACTTAAATTATACAGCAAACTAGTACAAAAGTCAAGAAAAAATATGTATTTTGCCTTAATGAACCTTATTTAAAGTTACTATTTAAACTATAGTTAACCAAAAACACAAAATCAAATTTTATTAGTAATATATTCTACATAATAAATTTAATATTCTGTCTCTAAAAAATTAGCAATAATTGTTTTAAATTGCCTTATATCAGCAGCTATTCTATAACAGTTGATTTTTTTCAACTAGCATACTTTGAATGAAGCCTTTTATTATTATAATTAATGGTTTTTTTATACATTTCTTAATAGTATTTATATGTAATTGTATTACATGTGATACATTTTGTGCCTATTTAACCTAAAAACAATATTTTAAGTTGTTTATATAATACTGTCTTTACAGTATAATTTAATAAATATTTAACTTAAGATATTTATCTATATATTAAATAGTCATTAGAAAGGATTGAGTTTGTGTATGAAAAGAGTAGATGAACAAAACATAGTTATTGGAAAAAAATTAAAAGAATATAGAGAAAATAGAGGTTATACACAAGAAGATGTTGCTAAAGAAATTGAAGTTAATCCTAAACATTATGGAAGAATTGAAAGAGGTGAAAATTCTTGCACTATTTCAAATTTAATAACTTTGTGTAATCTTTTTGGTATAAGTACTGAAGAAATTATAGGCTCACTTATCTCAACTAAACCTGATGATGGTATTAGTAATGATTTTCAAAAACTTACACTAGAGGATAAATTATCTGTTTCTAGCTATATTGATTTTTTAATTTCAAAATATAAAGAACAAAAATAACTTTGTCACCACTAACTGCTTTTGTAGTTAGTGGTATTTTTAAAGATGTTGTATTTAAGTTTCCACCTATCTTTAGATCGCTTTTTTTTAACGGTCGATGTTCTCAGCCATTACTCATCGTAATTTTTTGACAAAAAAGAGATTATATGTTAATGTCAAATATTTTTAGAGTTTTTTGGTAAAAATTCACTCGCACTTCGTGCAAACAATTTAAAGTCTAATTTTTACAATATCACAAGAAGATATTTTTTCTATTACTCTGCTCAACGCTAAAAGCTTTCCTGAACCACACACATAGTATGTGGTTTTCTCTAATAACATCAAGAAATAAGAAAAATTAAAATTTTTCTTTCTAAGAGTTGCTTTCGCAACTCTTTTTTTATACACTTTATTTAAGAGGTAAAAATGGAAAATAAAAAAGTAATTAAAGAAAATGAATTTATAGAATTCTATAATTCTAGACGATATGAAGCTAATTGTTTTAATGAAGATAGTTCTCTAAATAAAAATCATAATTCTTTTAAATCAACTGGGCTAATTGCTTCTATTTTTGGAGATCATTGGAAAGAAGTTTATCTTAAAAACAAAAAAATTATTGATAGTCTTAGACCTAATGCTCCAATTAAAGCTGTTTTACAATTTGAACAAGAAGATGAATGGAACGGTTTGCCTATTTCCACTCCTCCTTATACTATTTGTTCTAAATGTAATTTTGATAAATGTGTTCCAATTGATTATGTATCAAAGAGAGGTTTTCATCACATTTTTAAGGATAATTAATTTATATTCGCCTATATTGTTTACATATAAATAAGGTTATGCTTTAGTCATTTTGGTTTGCCTAATTTTTTTCATTTTTATTACAATCAATATGACTTTCATATTATATAAAAGAAATTCAGACTACTTTTAAATATAGTCTGAATTTGTTTATTTGTCTTTATATATTAATTATTTTTTTATTGTTGTTATAGATTAACATCCACATTAGGTATACTAACAGAAACGCTTACTTTTTTATCATTATATGTAAATTTATATTGATAAGCATTTTTATTATTTCCCTCTAAAGAGTTATATATTTTTGTTCTTCTTACATCAAGATATTGATGATTACCACCATAATTACTATCATACACTTCTAATTTTATATGATTATCATCATTTATATCAATTAAAACTTTTTGTAAACATACTGTATAATCATTATTTAAGACAAGGAGTGGAACTTTACCTTTTTGAGTGATATCTGTAATATATTTATATGCTTTATCTGGATCAGTCTCAAAAGATATTCTTTCGTCTCTATATTTTAATATATCTAATCTATATATTGCTTTTATAAACTGTTGATCATCATCTTCTAGTTTATTTTTTTTGTCATCTCGTTCATCATTAGAAAAATCATTATTTATTATATAGTTTTCATATTTTTTAAATCCTGAATTTTCTGATTTAGAATTCAAGTAATAATATGAAAATTTATAATCATTAAATTCTTTTTTGTACTTGCTAGCTATTTCAAGAACGCCATTATTAACGGATGTGGACATAAAATCATTTGGAATTTCTTTCATAAACTTTAAATCCTTTAATTCGTAATTGTACAATATAGAATTTTTATTTATATTACCAATATTTATTTCATAGCCTGGTGCTTTTAACATTTCACCAGTTTGAGTGTTTTTAACAGATATATCACTTAATTTACTTCTCATTGTTCCCTCGTAGTATAATTTTGAAAAAAGAGACATACCATACGTTGCACCATAATTACTTGATGTAGTTGAAAAGTTTTGGACTGGCATTCCATTTTTTTTAGCTAAAAAATCATTATTTCTATATATTATATAATCATCATTTGAATCTTTATTTAAATCAACAAATCCGTAATTTATTTCAGCCGAAATAAGTTCAAATATGTCACTTAGTACCTCTGAATTTAATGCATAGTAATACTTTCCCTTTGTTTCTGTAGCAATTTTTTGTAATACTTCTGTATCTAGGTCATCTCCTAACCCAATAGTAAATACTCTAACGCCTTTCTCTTTTGCTTCTTTTGTAGCATTTTCTATTTTTCTACTATCATATCCTTCAACTCCACCTGTATCTTTTCCGTCTGTAAGAAGTATCATATATTTTCTTACTTCTTTATTGTTAGTATCAAACTGTTTTAAGCCACCTTCTAATGCATTTCCAATATATGTTCCTGTAAATTTTTCAGTTAAAGTTTTAATACTGTTTATTTTTTCTTTAACTTTTTCTTTATCGCTAGTCAAAGGACAAAGTTCTTCATACTGAAACGTAAACTTACCTGCACCAAATTTATAATCTCCTTTTAATTTGTCCACTATTCTATTGGATAAATCAACTCTCTTAAACTGCGTATCATTTTCTCCGCTTTCATTAACAATTTCTGATGAATACATTGAACCTGAGTTATCAATTACAAACATTAATTCAGTTGATACTTTCTCTTTCATTTTTGAAGAATCAGCAATAAAATACTTACCGCTATCTGTTATTTTAACTGATATAGTCGATAAATCCGCATTTACCTTTGAATCCTGTTTTATAAAATTGTTATTGTCAATATCCATTTTATACACTGCAAGTGATGATTCGGCAAGTCCTTTTTGGGATAATAAATTCTTATCATATTTTATATTCATATTTGCATTATCAACAGTTCCTTTTAAATTCACACTATATACCTTTGATAAAACAGCTGAAATTTCATTTATAGTTTTCAGATCATACATATCTACTGTTGTTTTTGAAATATTATCAGTACCATTGACCTCTATTTCTACTCCAATATTTTCTAATTTTAAATTATATTTTAATTTTCTTTCATCATCTTGAACTGAATCACTTTTACTTTCTTTTTCAATTGGATTTAATCCTAATACTACTTCAGTTCCATCCTCCACAACATCTCCATCTGTATCCTGTTTATTAGGATCAGTATTTAATTTTTCGCTTTCATAATTATTACTTAATCCATCATCGTCTATATCTATATATTCAATATTATCATTGTTTTGTAAAGAAAGCTCACCTAACTGATTTTCAAGTAATGTAATATTTTTGCTTTTTGTTTTTTTATTTGATGTTACTGTTATAGTATATGTACCCTCCTTTTTAGGCAATTCCCATACAACATCGCTTCCCTTATTTGCATTTAAACTTCCATCTGAAACTTGCCAATCTATATCAAATTTTTTTCCAGATTTTTTTTCTGCAACAGCTCCTATTTTTATTTCATTTTGCATTGTTGCGATCACATCTGCATCATCACCTGTAAATGAAATTTTAATTGGATCATATAATGCAGAAAAAGTTAACATACCAATAATTAATGCAACAATAACACCTACGACTATTAATATTATTTTTTTATAATCTTCCCATATTTCTTGTATTATTTCCATGTTTACCTCCTAATTATTTTTCAATACTATATATGTGTTTAGAATATTATAATAGTTAAATTTATTTTGATTCTCATCTATATATTTGCTATATTTATCATCTTGAAAAACGTAAACCATTTTGTCAGGTATAGCTCTTACATTTAAATCAACAGCAAATTCAACTAAATTTTCATCTTTATTATTGTCTAATATTTTTTTAAATTTAATTGAAAAATTATCACTATTTGATATATATTTTTCCATTTTAATATAATAATTATATTTCGTAGAAACTGCATTTGGTATTTTTTCTTCCAAATCAATTGTATTTGATTTTTTTATTTGTTCACCTGTTATATTAAAATATGAATGAATTATTTCTTCAAATTGATCTTTTTCATTTTTTATAGATTTATCTGATGTTAAATCAACATGATACCATTCATTTTCTAAATTAACCATATTCCAAGCATGTGCTTGATTTTGCAGATATCCTGTTATCATTATATTATTAATTCCAACTTTATTTAGAGCAATCATAAAAGTCTTTGATAACCCATCACATACCGCTTTTTTTGACACCAAACATCCATAAATACTGTGACTTTCTTCAGGCACCTCATTTATATCTGTATATTTATAATATGTTGCTATTTTACATATTTTATCATGTATATATAGCTCAGCTTCAAATGGATCCATATTCTTAGCTTCATTCACAATTGGATTTAAAACGTCATTTATCTCACTTATTTTATTATTTAAATCGTTTTTATCCTTTACAGAATAGCTAAGTTCAACTTCAATTCTTTTCGAATTTACCAAATCTATTGTTGATACAGTATAATCATTATTTACATAGAATACTTCTGGATGATCTAAAAACAAATTTTGAATGGCTCCTTTTACATCTTGCATTGTGGTATTATCATCCACATAATTGTAATCTTTTATTTTAACTTTAGTATTCAAGTTTTTTATTGATAGTGCTATTTCTCTGTATATACTCTTTTGCTGTTCACTTAATGTATTATAATAAAAATTATTACTAATTGAATTTAATTCATTAATTTGTAATTCATTTATATTTGATATCGTATCATTCTTTTGCGAAAACTTATCTACTGCGTCCTCCATACTAATTACAATCTGATTTGCTAATTTTTTATCAGTTACAATTAAAAAAGTAAAAAATATAACTATAACAAAAATTAAGCCTAAAATTATTTTCTTTTTCATAAAATACCTCACACATTATATTTTAATATATAAATAGAACAAATTCAATACATTATCTAATTTTTTTAGATTAATAAATAATTTAGTAATTAATATTTAAAATAGGTATAATTAAAAATTTAATAAATGTAATTAAACAAGAATAGTTGATATTTACACTTTGCCTATAGAAAAATAATAAGGTACTCATCACTAAGCACCTTATTATATATTTTATTCGACTTCATCAATTAAATCTTTATCTGGTATTATATACTTTTCAATATTTGTATTAGTTTCTTCTTTTACTTCTTCAGGGGATTCAACTTTAATATCATTGTAATCTACAACACCTGTTCCTGCTGGAATTAAACGACCAATTATAACATTTTCTTTTAATCCCTGTAGTTTATCTACTTTTCCTTTAAGAGCAGCATCTGTAAGTACCCTTGCAGTTTCTTGGAATGAAGCAGCAGATAAGAACGAATCAGTTTGAAGTGCTACTTTTGTTATTCCAAGTAAAGTTTTCTTACCTTTTGCAAGTTTCTTTCCTTTTTCACTTGCAAGTTTGTTTTCATAATTAAAGTCTGTCATATCAACTGTTGATCCTGTTATTAGATTAGTTTCACCTGAATCTTCAATAAATATTTTTCTTAACATTTGACGTCCAACAATTTCAATATGTTTATCATTAATATGAACACCTTGAGTTCTATATACTTTTTGGACTTCTTCAATTAAGTAATTTTCAACAGCTATATCACCTTTTATACGAATAATATCATGCGGATCAAGAGAACCTTCTGTAATTCTATCTCCAGCTTTTATTTTTTGTCCATTTGATACTGATATTCTCATTCCAAATGGTATTACATATCTTTCTGTATGTTTATCATCAGATGTAACTATTACTTCTTTATTAGTTGAATTATTTCCTATTGTTACAGTACCATCAATTTCAGTTACCATAGCAACACCTTTTGGTTTTCTGGCTTCAAATAATTCTTCAACACGAGGAAGACCTTGTGTAATATCTGAACCTGCAACACCACCACTATGAATTGTTCTCATTGTAAGCTGTGTACCTGGCTCACCTATTGATTGTGCAGCAATTATACCGACTGCTTCACCAGGACTAATTGGCTCACCTGTTGCAAGGTTTTTACCATAACATTTACTACATACTCCTCTAACAGATTCACAAGTAAAGGCAGAACGTATTTTAACTTTTGTAATTCCATGTTTAATAATATCTTCAACAATATCTGGAGTTACATATGTATTTCTTTCATATAATACATTTCCTTTTTCATCAAGAAGATCTTCTGCAAGATATCTTCCTTCAATTCTTTCTTCAAGTTTTTCTACTGGCTCTCCACTTTCCATAATTGCTTCAACTTCAAATCCATGATGTGTTCCACAATCATCTTCAGCAACAACAACATCCTGGTTAACATCAACAAGTCTTCTTGTCAAGTATCCAGAGTCAGCTGTTCTTAAAGCAGTATCTGCAAGACCTTTTCTAGCACCATGTGATGCAATAAAGAATTCAAGAACATCCAAACCTTCTTTAAAGTTTGATTTAATAGGTAACTCTATTGTTCTACCCATTGTATCTGCCATAAGTCCACGCATACCACCAAGCTGTCTTATCTGAGTTGGGTTACCTCTGGCACCAGTATTAGCCATCATTTGAAGTGGATTCATTATGTTTGGATTATTCATGATTTCACTTTGAATTTCATCTGTAGCATCAGACCAAATTTTAATAATTTCTTTATATCTTTCATCATTTGATATAAGTCCACGTTTATAATTTTTTAATACCTTTTCAGCTTCTTCTTCAGCTTTAGCAAGAATTTGTGGTTTATTTTCTGGTATTTCTATATCTGATACAGATACTGTTACACCAGCTTTTGTTGAATATTTATATCCATACTTTTTAATATTATCAAGAACAATTGCAGTCTCTGTAATTCCATGTTTAGCAATACATTTATCAACAATTTGTCCAAGTTGTTTTTTCTTAGCTTCGAAATCTATTTCAAGCTTTAGAAGATTTTCTTCTTTAGATCTATCTACAAAACCAATGTCTTGTGGAATAAAGCTATTGAATATTAATCTTCCTACAGTTGCATCTATAATTCCGGTATGAACTTTTCCATCAATTTCTTTTGATACCCTTACTCTTATTGGTGCATGTATTCCAACAACACCTTGATCATAAGCCATAAGTGCTTCGTCCATATTTGAAAAGACTTTTCCTTCGCCTTTTTCTCCTTCTAGTTTTACTGTAAGATAGAAACTTCCAAGTATCATATCCATTGATGGAACAGTTACTGGTTTACCATCTTGTAATTTTAAAAGATTATTTGAAGCAAGCATTAGCATTTTTGCTTCTGCAACAGCCTCAGGAGAAAGTGGTACGTGAACAGCCATTTGGTCACCATCAAAGTCAGCATTAAATGCTGTACATACTAATGGATGAAGTTTTATAGCTCTACCATCAACAAGTACGGGTTCAAAAGCTTGAATACCAAGTCTATGAAGTGTAGGTGCACGGTTTAGCATTACTGGTCTATTTTTTATAACATCTTCAAGTACATCCCAAACCTCAACTGCAGTTCTCTCAACCATCCTCTTTGCATTTTTTATATTAAATGCCATTCCTCTTTTTACTAGTTCCTTCATAACAAAAGGTTTGAATAGCTCTAAAGCCATTTCTCTTGGAAGACCACATTGATAAATTTTAAGTTCAGGTCCAACAACAATAACAGAACGTCCTGAGTAGTCAACCCTTTTTCCAAGTAAGTTTTGTCTAAATCTTCCCTGTTTTCCTTTTAACATATCTGTTAATGATTTAAGTGCTCTTCCACCAGCACCAGTAATTGGTTTACCACGTCTTCCATTGTCAATTAAAGCATCAACTGCTTCTTGTAACATTCTTTTTTCATTTCTAACGATTATATCAGGTGCTTCTAATTCTAATAATCTTTTCAATCTGTTATTTCTATTTATAACTCTTCTGTATAAATCGTTTAGATCAGATGTAGCAAATCTTCCACCATCTAATTGAACCATAGGACGAAGATCTGGAGGTATTACTGGTAATACTTCTAATATCATCCACTCAGGTTTGTTTCCTGATTCTAAAAACGCTTCAACTGTTTCTAATCTTTTTATAATCTTAGCTCTTTTAGCTCCAGTAGCTTTTTCAAGCTCTTTCTTTAATTCACCTTGTAGTTTTTTAAGATCAATTTTTGAAAGTAACTCTCTAATTGCTTCTGCACCCATTCCAACTCTAAAAGAATCGTAACCATATTTTTCTTCAGCTTCTCTATATTCTCTTTCACTTATTATATCGCATACTTTAAATCCTGTATCTTTTGGATCAAGAACTATGTATGAGGCAAAATATATTACTTTTTCTAGAGCTTTGGGAGAAATATCAAGAAGAAGTCCCATTCTTCCTGGTATTCCTTTGAAGAACCATATATGTGATACAGGACATGCAAGTTCAATGTGTCCTAACCTTTCACGTCTAACCTTTTTCTTTGTAACTTCAACACCACATCTATCGCATATTATGCCTTTATATCTTACTTTTTTATATTTTCCACAGTAACATTCCCAATCCTTGGTTGGGCCAAAAATTTTCTCGCAGAATAAGCCATCTCTTTCAGGTTTTAATGTCCTGTAATTTATAGTTTCAGGTTTTTTTACTTCCCCTTTAGACCACTCTCTAACTTTTTCAGGGGATGCAAGAGCTATACTTAATCTATCAAAATTATCCATATCTTGCATGTTATATATTCCTCCTTATACCATTACTCTATTTCAGGTAAATCTTCCTCGTTAAATTCTTCAAGTTCATCAACTTCTTCATCGAGCATTCCTTTTTCATTTTCATAACTCATACCAATTAAATCAGAATCAGACATTGTATTTTCTTCTTCTGATGGTTCACCTATAAGTTCTGGATCTATCCCATCTGGATCGTCATCCATTGATTCATTAAGTTCAAGTTCTTCCTCTTCTTTATACATTTTCAAATCTAAAGCTAAACTTTGAAGTTCCTTAGTTAAAACTCTGAATGATTCTGGTATTCCAGGTTTTGGAATACTTTCACCTTTAACGATCGCTTCGTATGTTTTTAATCTTCCAACTACATCGTCAGATTTTACAGTTAACATTTCTTGAAGAGTATATGATGCACCATATGCTTCAAGTGCCCAAACTTCCATTTCACCAAATCTCTGTCCACCAAATTGTGCTTTACCACCTAATGGTTGTTGAGTTACTAGCGAATATGGTCCAATAGAACGAGCATGTATTTTATCATCAACTAAGTGATATAGTTTTAACATATACATGTATCCAACTGTAATCTTAGCATCAAATGGTTCACCAGTTCTTCCGTCATATACAGTTAATTTACCTGTTGGATCTAGACCTTTATCTTTATATAATTTTTCAATGTCAACTTCTTTTGCACCATCAAATACTGGTGTTGCAACTTTCCATCCATACATTTTAGCAATATATCCTAAATGAGTTTCTAGTAGCTGTCCAACATTCATACGAGAAGGTAGTCCTAGAGGGTTAAGAACAATTTGAAGTGGTGTTCCATCTGGTAAATATGGCATATCTTCTCTTGGAAGAATACGTGATATAACACCTTTGTTACCATGACGACCAGACATTTTATCCCCAACAGATATTTTTCTTTTTTGTGCTATATATATTCTTACAACCTTGTTAACACCAGTAGCAAGCTCATCACAATTATCTCTTGTAAATATTTTTACATCAACAATTGTTCCTTCTTCTCCGTGTGGAACTCTAAGAGATGTATCTCTTACTTCTCTTGCTTTTTCACCAAAAATAGCTCGTAAAAGTTTTTCTTCTGCTGTAAGTTCTGTTTCTCCTTTTGGAGTAACTTTACCAACCAATATATCTCCAGGTCTTACAACTGCTCCTATACGTATGATACCATTTTCATCTAAGTCTTTAAGAGCATCATCACCTACATTTGGTACTTCTCTTGTAATTTCTTCTGGTCCAAGTTTTGTATCACGTGCTTCACAATCATAATCTTCAATATGAATTGTAGTTAAAACATCATCTTTAACTAAATCTTCAGATATTAAGATGGCATCTTCATAGTTGTATCCTTCCCATGTCATAAATCCAACTAATATATTTTTACCTAATGCAAGCTCACCATTTTGAGTAGATGGTCCGTCAGCAATTACATCACCTTTTTTAACAGCCTCACCTTTTACAACTATTGGCTTTTGGTTTATACAAGTACCTTGGTTTGATCTTTTATATTTTATCAAATGATATTCATCTTTACCTTTTTTAGTTTTAATTATTATTTTATTTGCATCAACATAATCAACAACACCATCATTATGTGCTATTATTACTATACCTGAATCTATTGCAGCTTTATATTCAATTCCAGTTCCTACAATCGGACTTTCAGATCTTATAAGAGGAACAGCCTGACGTTGCATGTTAGAACCCATAAGAGCACGTTTTGCATCATCATTTTCTAGGAAAGGTATCATTGCTGTAGATACTGATACTAATTGTTTTGGAGAAACATCCATTAAATCAACTTTATCTTTATCCATTTCAAGTATTTGATCTTGATATCTAACCTTAACTCTTTTATTCAAGAAATGATTTTCTTCATCTAAAGGTTCATTTGCTTGAGCAACAATGTAATTATCTTCTTCATCTGCAGTAAGATATACAACTTCATCTGTTATAACTCCATTTTCTTTATTGATAATTCTATATGGAGATTCTATAAATCCATATCTATTTATTTTTGCAAATGTAGAAAGTGAAGAAATAAGTCCAATATTTGGTCCTTCTGGAGATTCTATAGGACATAATCTTCCATAGTGAGTATGATGTACGTCACGAACCTCGAATCCAGCTCTATCCCTTGTAAGACCTCCAGGTCCAAGAGCTGATATTCTTCTTTTATGTGTAAGTTCTGCAAGTGGATTAATTTGATCCATGAACTGTGATAATTGCGAACTTCCAAAGAATTCTCTAAGTGATCCTACTACCGGTTTTATATTTATTAATGTTTGAGGAGTTGCGGCATCTAAATCCTGTGTTGCCATTCTTTCACGAACAACTCTTTCAAGTCTTGCAAGTCCAATTCTAAATTGGTTTTGAATTAATTCACCAACACATCTGACACGTCTATTTCCAAGATGATCTATATCATCAGTCATACCCATTCCAAATCTAAAATTAACAAAATAATTTATTGAAGCTATAATATCATCTAAAGTTGCATGTTTTACAACTAATTTTTCTCTATTTAATCTAATTTTCTTTCTTAATTCTTTTTCATCAACATCGCCAATTTTATCAAGCAATTCTTTTAAAGCAGGAAGATAAACTTCCTCTTTAATTACTTGTTTGTCTATATCCATTCCAAGATATTTAGAAATATCTACAGTATTATTTCCTATAACTTTAACTTTTTTGCCTTCTTTTTCAACATAAACAACATTGATACCAGATTGTTTTATATCTTCAGCTATTTCCTTTGTAAACACTTCTCCTTTTTTTATAAGAAGTTCTCCTGTTTCTGTATTTACAACATCTTCAGCTGCTACTTCATTTACAATCCTATTTGCAATACTTAGCTTTTTGTTATACTTATATCTTCCAACTCTTTCTAGACTATATCTTCTATCATCATATAATAATCCATAAAGTAGTGATTTTGCAGCATCAACATGTAAAGGTTCCCCCGGTCTAATTTTCTTATATATTTCAAGTAATGCTTCATCCATAGTCTTAGCAGGATCTTTATATATAACTTGATTTATCAAATCGTCTTCAAACAAATCCATAATTTGTTCATCAGACTCAATACCAAGTGCCCTTATAAGTGTAGTAAGTGGAACTTTTCTAGTTCTATCAACTCTTACATATAACATATCTGTAGAGTCTGATTCCATTTCAATCCATGTACCACGGTTAGGCATAATAGTTCCTTCGTATAAAAATTTACCTGTTTTATCTCTTGATGATGAAAAATAAACACCAGGTGAACGAACTAATTGAGATATAATAACTCTTTCTGCTCCATTTATAATAAATGTACCTTTTTCTGTCATTAAAGGTAAATCGCCAAAGAAAATTTCTTGTTCTTTTATCTCACCAGTTTCTTTGTTTATCAAACGAACTTGTACTTGTAATCTTGAACAATAACTTGTATTTCTTTCATTTGCTTCCTCAATTGTATACTTTGTTTCATCTTCCAATCTATAATCAACAAATTCTAATAATAGATTTCCTGAAAAATCTGTTATTGGAGATGCATCTGAAAGTACATCTTTAAGTCCTGATTTCAAAAACCACTCATAAGATTGTTTTTGAATATCAATTAAATCAGGCATTTCAATTACCTCTTTAATGTTTGAAAAACTCATTCTAGTTGCTTTTCCATTTTTTACTTCATGAACCATTTTTATACCCCCAAAAAACATATTAAAAAGACGACAAAAAGCCAAATTAGTTTACATAATTAAAAAACTAATTTGATTCTTATACTATTTTATTAACTTATTTTTTTACATTTTACCACTATTTCAACCACCTTTTGAATTTGAGTTTACATAGTATTTTGCTTTTGAAACAATTTATAATATTATAACATATGTCTTAAAACAAGTCAATAGCTTTTTGCCTTTTTTATAAAGACTTTAAAAATTCAAAAATTGAATATTGAGTATTATATATACACAAATAATAAAATATTAAAAATAATATAATCATAAATACCAAGCATGCAACTATTGTTCTACTCGCAATCAGTTTTGATTCATCAGTATTATCAATTTTCATAAATATAATTCTTAAAATTAAACTTGTAATCAATATAACTCCTAACAAGCCAAAACAAATAACAGTAGTTTTTATTAAATTATCCATAGTTACAGTTGTAATACTTAATATTCCATCAGTTCTTAAAAACTTAATTATAAAAATTACTAAAGATACAATAAACGAAATAATACTTAAAATTTCTAAAATCAATGTTATCTTTTTAAAATCAATTTTTTTCATATTATAATGCCCCTTCTTTTAACCTATCTGCCTTATCTGCCGCTGCAAGAGCATCTATCATTTCATCTAAATTACCATTTAAAAAGCTCTCTAATTGATAAATTGTAAAATTAATTCTATGATCAGTTACCCTACTTTGAGGATAGTTATATGTCCTTATCTTTTCACTTCTTGCTCCGCTTCCAACTTGAAGTCTTCTTTTATTTGTAAGTTCTTTGTTTTGTTTTTCTTGTTCTATCTCATATAATTTTGATCTAAGCATTTTCATTGCAGTTTCTCTATTTTGAAGTTGTGACCTTTCACTTTGACAAGCAACAACAACACCAGTTGGTATATGTGTTATACGTATTGCTGATGAAGTTTTATTTACATGTTGTCCACCAGCTCCACTTGCTCTATACGTATCTATTCTTAAATCATTTTGATTTATTTCAATTTCTACGTCTTCAACTTCTGGTAATACAGCAACTGTAACTGTAGAAGTATGAATTCTTCCACTTGCCTCTGTTTCAGGAACACGTTGAACTCTATGTACTCCGCTTTCAAATTTTAATTTACTATAAGCACCTTTTCCTTTTATCATAAACGAAACCTCTTTAAGCCCACCTATACCTGTTTCATTTATATCAATTACTTCCACTTGCCAGTGTTTTAAATCAGCATACATTGTATACATTCTATATAAGTTATATGCAAATAAAGCTGCTTCTTCACCACCAGCTCCTCCTCTTATTTCAATAATAACATTGCTATCATCATTTTCGTCCTTTGGAATTAGCAAAAGTTTTAATTCTTCCACTATATTTTCAAGTTTTTGTTTTGAAGAATAAAATTCCTCTTCAGCAAATTCTTTCATTTCTTTATCGTTCATAAGTTCTTTTGCTTCATCCATATTTTCTTTTACTTTTTTATATTCTCTATACTTTGCAACAACATCCGTTAAATTTGAGTGTTCCTTCATATACTTTTTAAAAAGTGATTGATTAGATATTATATCAGGATCAGATATTTTTTCAGTTAATTCAACATACTTTTTTTCAATTTCTTCAAGTTTATCAAACATAAATTACATCCTCTCTTCTTTTACTGGTATATTTTAACACATTTTTAGCACTCTTGCAATACATAAATAAATAAAAAGGTCCAAAATATACATTTCGACCTTTTTATTACTTATTTCAAATCCTCGTCTTCATTTAAAATCTTAAGTTGTGCCTCAAGCATTGAACTTACTCTTATACGATAAATTTGCATTTGTTTTTTCTTATCTTCTAATAGTTCTTCTTTTCTTCTTATTTCATTATTTAAATCTTCAATATGCCTTCTAGCATCTGTTTCAGCCTCTTGTTTTATTGTTTCAGCTTCTCTTCTTGCGACTTCCTTCATATTATCAGCTGTAGATTGTGCATTCTCAATTGTTTTATTAATTCCTTCTTCAACAGATTTATAATATGCAATAGACTCTTGCATAGCATTAAACTTGTCCTTTATTTCTGCATTCTCTTTATATAAAATTTCATAATCACTAAGTAACTGCTCAAGAAAATCTTCAACATCGTCTATGTCGTATCCTTTCATCTTAGCTCTCTTAAAAACCTTGTTTTCAATATCATTTGGTGTTAGCATATATATTTCCCTCCTCTTTAATAAAAAGCAGACCAATTAGCCTGCTTTAGTAAATCTACTTAAGCCAAGAAAGTGACATTTTTTGCTTGTATTGGCTTTTTTCAACATCATTTTGTATTTCAACATCTTTTGGCGTCAGTAAATATATTAGGTTGGATACTTTTTGTATTGTTCCTTCAATCATAAATGTAGCTCCTCCTAAAAAATCTAATATACGTATTGCATCTTCTTTACCAACGTTTTCTAAATTAATAATTATTGATTTTCTAAGTTTTAAATACTCTCCTATCTCTTGAACATCAGCATAACAAGTTGGCTGCGTTATAACCATCTTGGATGATGATACGGCTGTATTCATAGGTATTACATTGTTTTGATTACTATTTTTGGCATAAGGATTAGATGATTCAATATCTCTAAAACTTCTTCTTGCCTTTGGCATCCCTCTATTTTCAACCTCGTCATGTTCTTCCTCATCATAACAATCTACTTCATCATCATTATATTCATTTTCTTCATCATTTTCTCCTATGCCCATCATACGCATAAACTTATTTAATATAACAGCACTCATATCATTAACCCCCTATGATAAAATTATATTTACATTATCTAATAAAAACAAAAATAAGTCAATAGTTTTTTATATATTTTTTTATTTTTGTTTTCGTTTTTTGTTTTATTATCTGTTACAATTATCTATTAATTAAAAAATTGCATTGGATTTATTGCACTTCCATATGAACTACTTTTTCTTACTTCAAAATGTAAATGAGGTCCAGATGAGTTTCCTGTACTAGCTGTATATGCTATTAGTTGCCCTTTGCTCACAGTTTGCCCAACCGATACGACCTGCTTATATTTCAAATGACCATATAACGTGTAATAGTCGCCATGATCAATCATAACATAATTCCCGTAGCCTTGCCTATATGATCCATCATAATCTCCAGTTAAATAATATCTTGAAATAACCACTTCTCCTGCTGCTGCTGCATATACAGGAGTACCAACTGGAACACCTATATCTACTCCATCATGTCTTGAACCATCAGAGTATTTTGGAAATGTAGCAGTAATTCTATTTTTTCCATATCCTTTTAATGGCCAATCAAATTTACCATTTGAATTAACAATAGTTGAATTTCCTCCTATACTACTTTCCTTAGTAGAAGATCTATTTTTTGACTTTTTCTTTTCCCTTTCAGCAATTTCCGCTGCAATTTGTGCATTTAAACTTTCAGCCTCTTTGTTTAAGACAGAGTTTACGGCTTGAAGTTTTTCTTTAGATTTATTTAATTCATCAACCTTTGCCTGTTTTTGTGATTTCGCATCATTTAGTGTATTTGTTGCTTTTTGGACGTCATATTTTAATTGATCAAGTTGAACTTTTTGAACTTCAATGTCACTTTTTATATTGTCAATATATTCCTTTTCTCCATCTATATTATTTACCATTGATTTATCATATTCAACTACACTTTGATATACATTCAATTTAGAGAAAAAATCAGTTATTCCTTTGGATTCAAAAAGTATATCAATTACATTTGGCATTCCATTTTCATATATTGATCTTAACCTTACAGAGTATAAATCTTCTGCACTGCTAAATCTTTGAGATGAATTTTGTAAATCATTTTCATATTCTTCTATTTTTTTGTTAACTTCCTCAACCTTAGTTTCCAATGTTGATAAATTATTGGTATATTCAGATATTTTTTTATTAAGTTCATCTACTTGATTTAAATACTCAGTTGCTTCACTTTCAGTTGATGCTATTTTTTTGTTATTATCTTCAATTTGTTTATCAACATTTTGCTTTTTCTGGGTTGTAGTTAATCCCAATACTCCAAATAAGCTTGAAAACATTATCCCAAATAAAGCTGTACTTACTAATATCTTTTTGAATATTTTACTTTTCATTTTCTCCCTCCTTTACTATCTTATATCAAAACTTAAAGATGGATACTGAACCAATGGATCTGTAATTTTTCCATTAATTCTCATTTCAAAGTGTAAATGTGGTCCTGTAGAATTTCCTGTACTTCCAACATATGCAATTGTTTGTCCTTTAGTTACAACATCCCCTGTATTCACTGCAAGTGCACTTGCATGTCCATAAAGCGTTATATAATTATTCCCATCTTCAGTACATTTTCCATGATTTATCATAACGTAATTTCCATAGCCTCCTGCATTATAACCTGCAACAATTACAGTTCCTGATTCAGCTGCAACAATTGGTTTTCCAAAAATCTCGGAACCTGCTATATCGCATCCTGTATGTGCACTACCATTAGGATTAACTAAATAATACACAAATCCAAATGTTGTAGTTATTATATTATACCCTGGCACAGGCCATGCAAAATTACCACCTGTAAATTCAGTTATACTTCCATCAACTTTATTATTTCCGTTAAGCGATGCTCTATATGCTTTTTCTATCTCATCATCAATCTTTTTAAGTGCACTCTCTTTTTGTTTTGTTAATTCTTCTGCACTTGCTTGAAGTTTACTTTGAGAAGTCTGCAATTCATTCATAATTTTTTGCTTTTCTTCAAGAGTTTTGTTAAGTTTTTCCATTTTTTTGCCTGCATCGGCTTGCAATTGAGATATTTCTTCCCTTTGTTTTTCAACATTCTTTTTAACATAATTTATATAATTTTTCTTTGCTTTTGCATTTGTAACTATATCCCTGTTATATGTTAAAACGTTTTCATATGTTTCAATTTTCAGCAAAAATTCTGCTACACTTTTTGATGAAATTAAAAATTCAAAAAACGTCGGAAAGCCATTTTCATAAACCGTTCTTACCATTGTTTCGTATGTTTTTTCAACCTTATTATATAACTTTGAAGAATCTTTTAATGCTTCCTCATTTTCTTTTATACTTTGACTTAATTTTTCTTGCTTAATTTGCAAATCAGCAAGATCAGAAGTTACTTCCATCATCTTATTATCTAAATCTGCTATTTCATAGTTATACTCTGCAATATCTTTTTGTATACCTGTCAATTTACTTATATTTTCTTTTTCCTTTTCCTTAACTTCTTGAAGTTCCTTATTATATTTTGACAAAGTACTTTCTGCATTTATATTACTAATAATAGTAAATCCCAAACAAAAGAAAAGTACTAAAAACAGCTTTTTTATATATTTTAATTTTAACATTTTTCTCACCTATGCTTTTAGGTATTTTTTTATTGAAATACTACTTCCAAGTATTCCAATAAATAAACCTAATACAACATATATTACAAGAATTAGCCACCATAATGATGTATAAGGTATGAAACCAAACACACCTAGAGAAGACCCAACTTTTGGAATTCTTGCATATATTACAACATAAGCAATTGATATTAACATAAATGATATTAATGCTGATAATAACCCTATTATAGCACCCTCTATTACAAACGGTCTTTTTATGAATTTATTTGTTGCACCTATATATCTCATAATAAATATTTCACGTTTATTTGAATAAACTGCAAGTTTTATCGTATTTGAAATTATAAATATACTAACTACAAGTAGAACAATACCTATTCCAAGTAAAAATATATTTGCTATTCTTGATATTGAAATTACTGCATTTATAGTGGATGAATTATATTTAACTTTATAAATTCCGTCAATTTTCTCTATTTGAGATTTAATATTATCTGCTTTTTCTATATCTGCGAATTTAACAACATATGATGCTGGGAATATTTGGACTTTATCCAAACCTTCTAAAAAGTATTCCTGATCCTTAAATACGTTTTTTGCATCTTCATATGCTTCATCCTTACTTATATAACGTATTTCTCCAACGCCTTCAATTTTTTTTATTACATCTTTTATATACTCTATATCAGCATCTGTTGCAGTATCTTCTATAAAAGCTTGTATTCCCTGTTCAACTTTTACTGTTTCAACATTTTTATTTACGTTTGTAAATAAAACTATAAAAATCCCAAGTACAAGCATTGTTGCACATATAATGAGCATTGTTGAAAAAGTCTTAGATCCATGTTTTTTTAAATTTTCATATCCTTCTTTTATTAAATATGAATTAGTAGTCATTTTTAGTATCCCCCTTTCATATCATCTTTTACAATTCTTCCATGATCAAGGGCAATAACTCTTTTTCCCATTCTATCTACAATATCTTTTGCATGTGTTACAACAAGAATCGTTGTACCTCTTGCATTTATTTCATTTAAAGTTTTAAAAATTTCTCCTGCAGTTATTGGATCAAGATTACCAGTTGGTTCATCTGCAATTATAATTGGAGGTTTTGTTGCCATAGCTCGTGCCAATGCGACACGTTGTTGTTCGCCACCTGATAATTGATTTGGATAAGCGTCTTCTTTTCCCGTTAACCCTACCATTTCAAGTACTGCTTTTTTTTGAGTTTTTATTTCTCTTTCAGATGATTCAATAACTCTTAAAGCAAATTCTATATTTTCAGCTACAGTTCTATCATATAATAGCCTAAAGTCTTGAAATACAAATCCAATTTTCCTTCTTAAATATGGAACTTCTTTTTCTTTTAGCTCATTTACATTGTTTCCATCAATAATAACTTTACCTGATGTGGCATTCTCCTCTCTTATCATTAATTTCAAAAAAGTGGATTTTCCAGATCCTGATGGACCAACTAAGAATACGAACTCACCTTTATTAATCTTTATATTAATGTTATCTAAAGCTTTTACTCCGTGATTATATTCTTTATTAACATTTATAAACTCTATCATATGTTTTTTCCTTTCATATTCAACCTGTATAATAATACTATTATACCCTTAAAATCATATCATAAAACATAATTTTTGTCTACATTTTTTTACTATTTTTGCATTTCTTTTAATATTAACCTAATTATATCTTCAACCTTTTCATCAGATATATTTATTCTTTCTATTACACCAGTTATTTCACGTTTTGAATATCCTAAAACCTCCAAAGCAGTTATAGCTTCATTAACATTTTTAGCATTTTTTACCTTTATATTTTCTTTTTCTGTTATATTAGTTAAATCCTCTTTTTGAACTTTGTCTTTTAGTTCAAAAATTATTTTTTGTGCCATCTTTGGGCCAATTCCAGGAATAGATTTTAATACAATAATATTTTCTGTTGCAATTGCTACACACATTTCCTTTGGTGTGATATTAGATATTATGCCAAGAGCCATCTTTGGACCAACCCCACTAACATTTATTAATTTTTTAAAAAAATTTAAATTATTACTTGATTTAAATCCAAAAAGTTTCATATCATCTTCTCTTACATGTAAATATGTATATATTTTTATTTTATTTTTTTCTTCCTTTAAACTTAATATTTCACTTTCAGGCATATATATTTCATAGCCTATATCATTTACATCTAAAATTATTCTATCTTCAAATATTTCTTCAATATTTCCTTTAAAATGTGAATACATAAAAACACCTCTTTCGTATATATTTTATACAAAAGAGATATTTTTGTCAATTATATTTTATTTCAACATTGCTTGCTAAATCATAAATACTAGAATAATCACCATTTTTTAATTTAGCGATTACATTATTATAATCACCATTTGTAATTTCTGTTAATTTTACAATTATTTCATTATTTTTTTTAGTCCTATCAATATAATAATATTTATTATAAAATTTACAATTATTTTGTTCTACAATTGTAACCATCGTAAATATAAGTCCAAAACATGCAAGAAGATAAATTAAAATATCTATAAGCTCCATAATTATCACCTATTTTATTATATTAATTTTATAAAAAAACGTTATAATGAATTTATATTATTTTTAGATGGTTTTAGCATATATTTCTTTACCATTTTGTGTCTTTATAGCAAACCATCCTGTTTTACCATTATATACAGTTTTTCCCCAATACCAATTATTTCCATTATAAAATTCACTTACATCAACTTCAGTATTGTATGGAATAGCCGTAATTTTTGCTGAATTTGTTGAGTAACTAGTTCTTAAATTAACTCCTGACTTTGTTATAATTTTATATTTATTAATATTTGAATTGCCACTTCCTGTTCCAATTCTATAATTAGCACTATCAATTGTTGTATAAGTATTTGGAACACCCATATATGATGCTGAATTTAAAATTTTAATTAATTTACCATTGTTATTATATTCTCTTATTTCAACATGAGTATGAGGGCCAGTAGAAAATCCTGTACTTCCCATTGTACCAACAATAGTAGCATTATTTACTTTTTGTCCTGCAGTAACATTTATACTATTTAAATGTGCAAGAAAAACTTTTTTAAAACCACTTTGGTTTTCATCAAATTTTATTGAAACATATTGTCCAAATCCTTGCTTTTTGTTATTTACATTTTCCCAACCGGCATAACTTACAATACCATAACAAATAGCATATACATTCTTGTTATTCATACCAACCATATCTATACCCTGATGATATCCACTTTTATAATTATTATCTTTTACACCATAAGGATATGTTATTTTAATTTTACCTTCAAAAGGTAATTTTGTAATATAACTCATTTTTCAATATCCTCCATTTCTGCGAAATCATCCATTTTTTCTATTTCACCATCCATGATTAATCAATCCTTTCTAATTATTTTTGTTTCGTTCTTCATTTTTTTGGTACTGTGTTCCAAAGTAAAAAGCAATTATTGTAGTATATATAGTTAAAAATTGTTCTTGTATTTGCCCTTTTAAAGCCATTAAACAAAATACAATTGTAAGAGATATTGTAACAATTGATTTAACGTCAATTAATTTTTTTATTTTATCTAACATTTATCTTTTCTCTCCTCTAATTTAATAATTTTGATTTCTTGTTCATGATTTTTATCTTTTACAGCTTGTAAATCTTGTTTAATTTGATTAATATCACTGCCCATAGTTTTTATACTGCTTGTAAGAGAAGTAATAGAGCTATTAAGTTTTATAATTGGAGTTATAACTGCTATAAAACTGGCTAAAAAACCTATTACAATTATGATTATATTATCTATTTTTATCCCTCCAAACTGCTTTATTTTTTATATAGCACATAAATACATACATAATTCCTTAATATATATTATGAATATATATTATATAATGTGAAAAAACGAGCCCAACAAGAAAAGTTGGACTCGTATAGAAAAAAGAGAGGTATTACCTCCCTTGATATGGCTCGTTTGGCACTTACGTGTGCGAAAAATACGAGCTTGTATTTATAAGTTTATTTTATATTTGATTCTATGGTTATAATTTAACATAACTTTTTATATAAATCAAGTGGTTTTGAAAAATTTATTAACAATTTCATTGTAATAGCAAAATCTTCTGCACATTTTGCATATAATATAAAAAAAAATTAATCCATAAAATATTTATCTATTTTTTCCTTTGAATCTAAGATTTCATCGCTTGGTATTTCATATAGCTTTGCCATTTTTATAGAACCTTCAAATACTTCTTGAACATTTGTTGAATATAATTTTTCTAAAATCTCCATATATAAAAACACTTCTTGTTTTACTTTCTCAATAAAATCATTATATTCATCTAATAAATCTTTCTCTAGAATTTTTATTTCATCACAATATTCTCGAATAATTTCTTGTTCAGCTGTCTTAAAGTTATTTTTAGCAATTTCATACATTTTTAAACCTATCGTATTTCCTATGATAGTTCCAATTTCTGGAATCGGAATGATAGTTTGTCCTAATATAGAAGATATAGCTGAAACAGAAGCATCTAAGTATAACAATTCAGAATTTTCTAAAAGTTCATTCTCTGTAATTTTACCTTTTTTATATAAATAAACCTGTTCTGCCACTCCAAAAGCAGATGTTGTTAACGCATTAGCAACTGCAGATGGTGTTTTTGCATAATTAGTCAAAGTATATAGACTAGCTCCTCTAACACCACCCTTCGTAATACTCACTCCTGATTTTTTTATTATCTCTTGCCAATCTTCTGAAGTAAAATTTTTTATAAGTTTCTTTTCCCTTTTATTTTTAATTATTAGTGATATAAATGTTGTTCCACCTTCTACTACTGATGAAATAGCCGCAACTTTTATTCCTTCACTGAATGTAGGTTTATTTTCATTAACAATTTTATTTCTAATTTCATTATCAGTTTCTTTTATCTTATCTTTTTCTTTTTTAATAGTATTATTTACAACGTTTTTTTGAACTTCTGAATATTCTAAATTAGCAGGTTCTATAGAGTTAATATCTATAGAATCATCTTTAAAAAATTCATGTACTTTTCTCCATTGTTTTAAAGAAAAAGTACTATCACTTGTGGCTAATTTATTAGCTTCATTTTCTGGAATTGCTCTTAAATATTGTATTTTTTCGTACTGGTCTTTTGGAATTTGATATTTTACACCTTCTTTTAAAAAACTAGGATATTTTTTTAGGTGTTCAGCTATTGCACTTAAAGATAGGTCTTTTTGATAATATTTTTGCTGAATATTAGTTCCATTTCTTACTAAATCTGCAATTCCATTATCATTTACCCATTCATACACATTATCTTTCCCAATTATGTTTTCTTTGGCGTTTCCAATTCCTACTTCTAAAATTTCTGCAATAAACCCATGAATTCCCTTTTTTCCTCCACGGTTACTATTAACTAATTTATTAATTTCATTTAAAGTGGTATCTAAACTTGTAATAGCATTATCTAAATTAATATCTTGTTCATTTAAAAAATTTATTAAATTTTCAAATCTTATAGTATTTAAATACTGTATCCAAGAAGCAACTGCTTGTTCTTGTGTATATTTTATATTCTTATCATTCATTTTCATCTATCCCTTTTTCAATAGATTTTGCAATCGCTTTTGTTTCATTTACTATACTTCCTAAAAGCAATTTATCTTCATCACTAATTATTTTATAATCTTTATTAAAAACATATAATGCTTTTTTATAATTTTTAAATATATTGGTATTTAATGCTTTATTCTCTTCTAATAATATTTTTATTTTTTTAGAAGTTTCTGCTATTTTTTGAGTATTTACTTTTATTTTCTCTATTTCATCTCTTTTTTCTTTATTGATTTTTCCTTTGTTCTTACTTAAAAGTATAATTGAGGTAAGTAGAGTTGCTCCTGCAATACTCAAACCAATTGGTCTAATCCGGCTGTGAATTGTAACGAATTTTTACAAATTTTATTAGAAAATTTAACAATATCTCTTTTCATTTCATAAGTATTTGTGGTAAAATTATTCATAGAAAAAACCTCCGTTTTTGTTTAGTATGTTTCTTTTGTTTCAACTAAATTATACCAAACTATTGAGGTTTTTTCTTTATTTTTACATAAATTTCATAATTTTGTGGATAACGTTTCATTATTTTTTAAAAAATACCGAAACTTAAATTATGGTTGTGTAAAACAATTAAAATGGTTGCAAAAGAAAAGGAAAGGGAAGAACCCATATAAGTTCTTCCCTTTGTCTTTTTATAGAGTTTTAAGTTGAGTGTGTACCAAGATGGTTGTAGAGATATTGATGCAACTCGATAATGTACTGCCGTACTTCATCTAAATCAATATACTCATTTTCCGTGTGAGCTTGTTCCAAACTACCCGGACCCCAAATAATTGTAGGAATGTTATACCTTCCAAAGATTGGGGCATCACATGCACTAGGAAACAAATATCCTTTAGGAAACATTGTATTGCGGTATGGTTCAATCTGTAAAGGAACAAATGTAATCTTTGCATCAGACACATTTTTTAATAACAGTTCCTTCAACCTATCAAGTGTGATGTTACTGCGTACAGAGCAAACTCCTCTTACTGTTAATTCATCAATAGGTAAAGAGGGGTCTGTTCCACCAGATAACTGACCGATATTGATGTTTATGCCATCATACTTTTTCAGCATTGCAAAAGAGTTCATAATGTTTCTGAGTTTTTCAGAAGCATCCATTTGTGTTTGAGCATTCATGTGAACAACTTTAGAAGTTATTGCAATATTGAAAGGCAGAAATCCCATACTTTCATTGCATTTCAGGTTATTAGAAGGTTCTGCAATAATACACTCATATACATCATCCAAGTATCCATGTTCAGATAAATACTGGCATGCTCTGATTGTACCATTTCCTCCAATTTCTTCATCAACAACAGCTGTGAAGATGATTTTTCCACTCCATTCAATTCCTCCTAAAAGATTATGAATTGATGCTAAAGAGTTAAGACCAGAAAGCATATCAGTAGAGCCTCTACCTAACAGCCGATTATCTTCGACAATTTTTGCTTTCACATAACTTCTGTTCAAATCAGCTTTATCAATAATGTCAATATCAAAATGACCATTAAGGATAAAGGTTTTACCAGGACGGTGTGAATCTAAGACTGCATATACATTGTATTTGAGTTTGCTTGGATAATCACCATAAAATGGATCATATTCCCAAACTTTCCGAACATAATCAATGCTTTGAATATCCTTATAAGAATATTCATCGACTATGCAATCCCAACCATTCTTTAAAAAATACTCTCTGTAAATTTCTGCGACTCTTTTTTGAGCTTCGGAACCATAAATAGGATATTCATTTATTATCCGCATTGTGAGTTCTACGGTCTCTACGTAAGCCTTTGTACTAAGGTATTCCATCATATTCTTCATTGTAAATCCTCCTTATAAAAAGATCGACTAATTGGAAATTTCCAATCACCTTACGATTCATAAAAAATATTTTCATCTCTATTTAAGATTTGTGATGCACAACAATGTTGACCATTGTTATGAAAACATTGTTGAATTTTTATGATACCATCCTCGAATTTTCCAATTTCAAAGCCTCTTTTTGCTAAGAAAATACAAGGATATACCATATTGTCGGGTGTGATTGTTACATCATCCCATCCAGCTGTACAAACAAAATGAGAGTTTCTATTACAAAGGTCAACATCAAATAATCCACTTCTATGGATATATAATGTTTCGGGATTGTATTTTTTTCTCATTCTATTTAATTGTTCAAAGAATAGATTAACTTCATCTCTCGATAAAGCATATTCTTCGATACTATTTTTTAAAACATTACCTTGTTTTAAAAAATTAGTAAAACGTATTGCAGTTGCACCAATCGAAATAGCTTCCTCGCACATTCGTTCAATGTTAGTAAAGTTTGTGTTAGATATAGTTGTGTTGATTAATACCTTTAAACCACTTTCCAGACACAGATGAATGACTTTTAAAATAATTTCTTTTGGCACTTTGGAAATTACATTATGCAATTCAAAATGGTAAGAAATTGCTATTGTTGTAATTCCATTTTCCTTGATGAGTTTTAACAGATCAGGATTTTGATAAATTGCTAACCCATTTGTCATTAACTCTGTATTATGAGTCATTTTATAGAATTGTAAATATGCAGGGTTTGTTAATACCTCAGCACCATTAAGATCAACTCTATAACCTTTCTCCAAAAGCAGAGGAATGAGAGAGGTAAGTTCTTTAACTGTCCGATTGCCACCAAAACTAATGTAACAATGTTCACAATTGATATTGCAGCTAGAACATAGCATTAGTGTAACAACCTTACCCCGATACTCAAAATAATTTTTCATAACAGAAACCTCCTGAAAATTAGAATCGTTTTGTATATTAAAATACTAAGGAAATTATATCACTTTTTATAATTTGTGTCAACTTGTTAATGTCAATAAGGAAATGTACAAAATTTTGAATTTAGTTATGTACAATTTTGTACATTATTAAATTCAAGTTTCTTCTGCAATTTCTGATTTTAATTTATCTTTGAGTCTGTAAGAATTTCCATTTATATTTATAATATGTGAATGATGTAAAAGTCTGTCTAATATTGCGTTTGCTAATGTTACATCTCCAAATATTTCATACCACTTTCCAAAAGATTTATTTGTTGTTATTATTGTGGAATGATTTTCATATCTTTTATTTATTAATTGAAATAACATATTTGCTCCCTCGTTATCTATTGGCAAAAATCCCATCTCATCTATTATTAATAACTTTATATTTCGCATAATGATTTAATCTATTCATAAACCTATTTTCTGAATTTGCTTTCTTTAAATTTGATATCAGATCATTGCAGTTTATAAAATATGTTGAATCTCTGTTCTTTGCTGCGACTATTCCTATTGATGTTGCTAAATGTGTTTTTCCAACTCCTGGACTTCCTACAAATATTATATTTTCCTTATTCTCTATAAATCTTAAGTTTTTAAAATCTAATATTTGCTCTTTATTTATTGTTGGCTGAAATGAAAAATCAAAATCCTCAAAGTTCTTTATAAATGGAAATCCTGCTGTTCTTACACATCCATATATTGCTTTTTCATTCATTAATTCTATTTCTAAATTTGTTAATTCATATAGACTTTCTACTACATCTTTTTCTTTCTTATTTATTAGCTCGATATACTTATCCAAGTTTTGCTTTATTCTTTCTAATTTTAATATTTCCAAATTATTTATTAATTTTATATAATTACTCATTTTATTTTACCTCACATAATTTATTTAAATTCTCTAAATTTTTTTGCTAATGCTTCTATTTGTTCTGGCGTTTTATTTTGTAATATTACGCTAAGTCCTTCTATATAGTGTTCTTCTTTATAATTTATATTTTTTTCTGAAATTTCATGTATTGTTATTAATTCTTTGTTATAATATACATAGAGCTTGTTATTCTCTTCTTGAAGGGATAATGTATGTTCTATGTATTTATTTGGAACTGAATATCTTTTACCTTTATAATAAAATAATGATTCATTTGATATTTTTATTTGCTTTGTGGATATCAAATATGGTTCCATTATTTTTTGATTTGGTAGTGGTTTAAGATATTCTTTTTCCTTATTAAATAGTATAATTGGTGCTACTCCTATTGTCGAATTTACTTGTCTATTTACTTTTATATTTATTTCCTTAATTATTTTTACTAATTCTTCTTCATCTTCAAATTCATGATTATATGGTATTAACCTGCTCATAAATCTATTTGCTGACTCATCTTTTCCTTTTGTATATGGTTGTCTCGGTTTACACTTTTTAGCATTTATTCCTATATCTTTTATAAATGCTTTAAATTCATCTGAAAATTCTCCTGTTTTGGTATTTACTATACTACTCATATTATCTGTAAGTAATTCTTCTAGCAATCCCCCAATATATTCAAATGTTTTTATCAAACTTCTTTGTACATCAATTCTTGCTTTAAATTTACTATATATAAATACATGTAATCTACTTGAACCAAGTGTTGAAGATAATATATTAAATTCAAACACTTTGCCATGTTTACTCACCATTCTTATATCTTCTTTCCAATCAAATTGTAATTGTTTTCCCATATCTGTTTCAAATCTTAAATGTGCTTTATTATTCTTTTTGGGCGTTAATTTATGTTTGTTTATGTACTTATAGAAATTTGAATATGTTCCTATATTATTATCTTTACTAAAATATTGATATAATCCTGTTATTGTTATTCCTGGCAATTCCAATTTTTCTTTAATTTCATTTTTTAAATTATCCAATTTTGATTTTCTAATTATCTTAATATTTTCTCTACAATATCCATTATTATATTTTTTAATTGTTTGTCTATCTATCTTATATATTCTTGATAATTCTGAATAATTTGGTTTTATATTTAAAGTCTTCATTATTAATAACTCCTGTTTTATTTTTTCTATATTCTTCATTCATTTTGTTATACCTCCATTAAAAGTATAACAAAAAAGAATGTACTTTTGAGAATTTATCTTTGTACATTTTTGTACATTGTTAAATTCCATTTTTTGTACATTCTTATTTTATCATTAACACAACTATTATAGCTGTATAAAACAACCATAATAGTTTTAAAAAAAACATCTTTTGGATGTCCTTTTTTTAATTGTGCGACAGGCATGTCGTTTAGCTAATCGGTGAAAGTCCGTATTGGAGGTATATATCGCCAACCAATTAGAGAAGCACAAACTATCCATTGTGAGGTGGAAGTGGAGGAAGTGTGTATCAAAATTCTGGCTCGATGTACAAAAACTTGATATCAAGGCTGTATAAGGAGGTAATGCTACAATACAAGCAAAAGCCTAAAAGATATACGTAATCTTATATAGTAAATCAAGCGAGTAAAGAATGAAAGTTAAATGGTTTACCCTGTGAGGTCTTGTGAACATTAGGTATTACACTTAATAACTAATGGTCGAAAACGGTTAGTCACAAGAAGTCAGCAGAGGTCATAGTAGGAAAAAATTTTTTTTCGAAGGACTGAACAATTTGTAGTGTTTTCACTACAAATATTTAGAGGTAGATAATAATTAGAATGTGTTAATGAGGAGAGTATGAGCGTATCTCAGAGGGTTACTCAAAATAAAAGATTTATCTATCTTCGGAAAGGAAAGAGGAAACAGATATGGAACTTTTAGAAGAAATTCTTAATCCAGAAAATCTAAACAAAGCATACAAAAGAGTATACCAAAACAGAGGAACATCAGGGGTTGATAGTGTGACAGTAGAAGAAATAGCAGACTATATAAAAGACAACAAAGAAAGAATAATAAACCAAATAAGAAAAAAAAGATATAAACCACAACCAGTGAGAAGAGTTCAAATTCCAAAAGGAAATGGAAAGAAAAGAAATCTAGGAATACCAACAGTAATGGACAGAATAATACAACAAGCAATGGTTCAAGTAATAAGTCCAATATTTGAGTAACAATTTAATGATAACAGCTATGGATTTAGACCAGGCAAAAGCTGTGAACAAGCAGTAATAAAAGCACTGGAATATCTAAATGATGGATATGACTGGATAGTAGATACAGACTTAGAGAAATTCTTTGATACAGTAAATCAAGATAGACTAATAACAATAATAAGAAAGACAATAAAAGACGGAGATGTAGTATCGCCAATAAAAAAATACCTAAGTGCAGGGGTAATGGAGAATAGAGTATTAAAACCAACAAAACAAGGAACGTCACAAGGAGGAAACTTAAGCCCATTACTAAGTAATATAATGTTAAATGAACTAGATAAAGAACTAGAAGCAAGATGGCTAAACTTTGTAAGGTATGCAGATGATTGTATTACACTTGTTAAGAGTAAAAAGGCAGCAAACAGAGTATTAAACTCAATAACTAAGTATATTGAGAAGAAACTAGGCTTAAAAGTAAATGCAGAGAAAAGTAAAGTAACAAGACCAACTCAAACAAAATATTTAGGTTTTAGTTTTTGGACAACAAAAGGAGGAAAGTGGAAACCAAAGCCACATATAAAATCTTACCAAAAGTTGAAGAGAAAATTGAAACAGCTAACAAATAGAAGCAGGAACATAAGTTTAGATGAAAGAATAAAACAAATAAATTATTTAGTAAGAGGATGGGTAAATTACTTCAGAATAGCAAATATGAAACAAGCAATAAAAGACATAGACAAACACTTAAGGACGAGAATAAGAGTAATAATATGGAAACAATGGAAAAGAATAACCCCAAGAGAAAAAGCTTTAATAAAATTAGGAGTTAAGCCCAAATTAGCACATCAAGTTGCGTGTACAAGAAAAGGTTACTATCAAATATGTAAAACAACATATGTACAATTTGCTATAAACACAGAAAGATTAAGAAAAAGAGGTCTAGTATTTCTACTAGACCAATATACAAAAGTACATATTGAATGTACAAATTGAACCGCCGTATGCCGAACGGCACGTACGGTGGTGTGAGAGGGGAGAAATTCATTAAGAATTATCCTCTACTCGATTAATTTAGTTTAGTTCAGAGTTAATTACTTTTTTTGAATACCAATAAGGCATAAAACCACATTTATATGCAACAAGCTGAGATGGAATGTTAGATGAAGTGGTACTATAATAAGGTATTTTTCCTTTATCTAATATTATATTTGCTAAATTACTTACCAATGCTGTTGCTAGTCCCTTACTTCTGTAATCTTTTTTTACATCAACTCCGATTTGCCACATTTCCTCTGTATCTTTACTTGCACCTGCCATTCCAACTATTTTATTCTTATCTCTCGCATATAATACAATTTCATCAGGTCCTACATAGTTTTCACCGTATTGTATAGAATTATCAAATCCTGCAAATTCTGGTAAAGAATATAATTTTTCTATTTCTTTTCCTTCTTTGATTTCATATTCAAATTCCTCAGGTAATTTTCTTTTTTCAGTAATTCTGCTTATATCTGGAATATAATGAATTTCAGATTCAGTTAAAACATTCATTTCACTAATTTCATTTCTGCTTTTTCCTTCAAACATTTTGCTGATTTTCTCTTTTAATTTATTATCTACAGTTATTACACAGGCTTGCCCCATAGTAACTAATTCAACATAAGGATTTTCTCTAATACATTTTCTTTGTTTATCATTGTTGACTACATCAGTATAAATAATTCCTTCTTTATAAAAATCTTCTTTTTTACAGTTTAAATCTATAGCTAATTGATTATTAACTAATTCTATTATTTCTTTTTTATTCATAACTTTCACCTCAATAATTTAAAATTTATATTAATTCTAATTTTAGATTCTAATCATTCATCTTTACATCACTCCTGCTAGATATTTTAACATATTTCTTGTTAAATTTCATTATTTATTATTTTTTTATACATTTCAATATTACCACCTTTACTAGTAAACCAACCAAATCTTTCTGAACTTTTGGTTATTCTTTTATTGTTGACTATTAAATCATCACTATAGGAAAATATCATATTTTCATTTCTTAACTTTTCAAATGTTTTTAAATCTTCATTATTGCAAATAAATTTAATAGCACAAGGGGTAGTTTTTTGTATGCTAGGAAATAGGGGAGAGTTATTCATTGCGATATCAATGACTAATTTTACATAGTCAACATTGGTTGATAGTTTAACTAATGTTGAACCTATAAAATCACCTGCCATTCTTGCACCAATCTCAATTATTACAACTTCGTTATTAGGAGTAATTTTAAATTCGGCATGAGAAGCACCATTTTGTATATTCAGTGAATCTAATCCTTTAAAAATAATATTTTCAACGTAGTTTTCATCTAAATTTATATTAGCTGGTTGTATATGCCCTATTTCGACAAAATTTGGTGCTCCTGTTGTAAATTTCTCTGTAAATACTAACCTTTTATGTTTTCCATTAATAGAAACACATTCACAACTGTATTCTTTACCATATATGTATTCTTCCACAATTACATGCTCGGTTAAAGATTCTTGCATAGCATATTCAATACTACTTCTTAAATCTTTCTTGTTATCTACTTTAATGACTCCTGCACTTCCTGCCCTGTCGGTGGGTTTAACTATAACTGGATATTTTAATTTTGCATCAAGTCCATTTATATCTTCTATATCTTTGACTAGAAAGTTGTTTGGAACAATAAGACCAGCATTTTTAAAGGATTTTCTCATCTCATATTTATTAGTGGATTTATATAAAGTTTCAAAAGAGTTTCCTACCAAATTCATCTTTTCAGAAACAAATACAACTGCTTTTGTTGTAATGTCAGATGCAATGGAAGTAATCCCATCAATTTTTAAATTTTTACATTTTTCTAAAATTGCATCAACATCCAGTACATCAACATCATAAAACTTTGTACATTCTTTTTCTCCAATAGTGTTGTTTCTTTTTGAAAACACATAGGTTTCATATCCCATATTTTTAGCTTCCAATATTAAAGGCGTTTGCAATTCACTAGAACCTATTATTGCTAACTTTTTCATATAATATTATTTCTCCTATTTTTTTTATAATATTTTTTAAATTCTTATTACTATAATCTATTCCAAAAGGTATGATAACTATTTTACTAAAAATTTTTTCTGAAATTGGGTATCTGGATAAGTTCCATTTTTCCTTATAAAAGGGAATTAAATGTATAGGATAATAGTACAATGTAGATTGTATTCCTTTCTTACCAAGTTGTTTCATAAATTCATATCTATTAGCATTGTTAATTATTAGTGGAAGATAATTATAATTGAGAAAAGTCTTTTCTCCAAACAAATTCAAATTATCATCTTTTAATATTCTTCGTTTAAGATATAGTTTTTTATATTTTATAGTCCTAAAATAAGCCATTATTATTTCTAACTTATCAATTTCCATTGTATTATTAGAATTGACTTGTTTTTTATCAAATACTAAATCCTCTAGGGATTTATATTTATTGGAGTATATCCCCAAATATTTAGCAATCTTGTTTTTAATTCTTAATCCGCAATTCACAAAAATTTGTTTATAGTAGTTATTTGTATTAACCTTATAGTGCAATTTTGAACTATTTGATAATAATGCTTTATTAATTACTGCTCCACCACCAATAGAAGATATTGGTTTAGATTTACCGAAAGATATTAGTATTGCACATTTTTTTATAACCGAATGTAATTTAAAAGAAATATTTGGAAAGGTTTGTGCTTCATCTAATATTATTGGAATAGACAATTCTGATAGCACCTTTAAATACTCATCGTCAGGATAATTGTCTTTTCCGAAAAGAGAAGGCAGAATTAATACTGCGGTTGAATCTTGAGAGATTTCATATAGTGTTTTTATACTAGGTTTTAAATTCTCTTGAATGTCATATACTTTCAAATTACAGTTGCTCTTGACTATTGCATCAGCAAGTTCAATGCAAGAAAAAGATGGAATGTATATATTTCTTATATTTCTTTCTGTCGACAATGCTTTTAAGTAATTTTCTAATGCTTTAGAAGCACTTGAAAAATAAAATATTTCTTGCTTGTCTACAGAAAAAATATCAGAGATAATGTGATCAAATTCTTTCTTTATTCTTTTATATCTAGAGTTAGTAATTAATATTTTTGAGAGAATACTTAATACTTTAGTTTGCTGTGGGTATAAATTATATTTTACATGTTCTTTTTTGTAAAAGCGACTATCCATTTTAAAATTCATCCTTTATTACTTTTTTTGCCCAATCTAGCATTTTTATAATATTATCTCGATGATAATAATCTTTTTCTGAGATTTCAAAGATGATACTTTTATTATTTTTTAAAGCATCTGCATATATAATTTTTAGTGCATCAATATAAAGTTGTTCGCTAATACAACTTTCAAAAGGTAATACACCTTCTTGGCAAATCTCATTTTTAAAAGGATCCGCAATTTTTTCAAAAGCTGAAAAATGATAGTGTGCAATATTTTTTAGATAATTAGTAAAATCCAAATAATCGCATATTTGAATATCTGCTAAAATATTATTCCAATTATTGTTATTTTTAGCTATTTCCATTGTTTTAACAACATTAAAGTAATGACATATATCCCATGTATAATTAATTGAAGAAGATATATCACTTGCAAATAATATACAACTATCAGCATCATCAAATTTATTGCCAATAGGAGGCATGTTTTCAAGACATAATGTTACTTGATTACTATCTACACTATTAATAAAGTTATATAATGTTTTTTGCATTTTTAATCTGTCTATATATTGCCATTCACTCATTTTATATCTCAAATTTGGATGTATAACAATTTTCTTTATACCCGAATTATTTGCTCTATCTATCGCATCTATTAATCTATTTTTTATGAAATTAGAATTTATATAATCACAGTTATCCATAGGAAAATGAAAACTGACATTATCACCACCTAATATATCAACTATTTTTGATATATTGGTCCATACTTTTTTCCAAGAGGAATCTTGTAGATCTTGTTCAGAGAAAAGTATTGCCTCAGCTTTTCCAAAAGACTTTAATAATAAATCTGATACTTGCTTTAAATCTAGAGCATAAAATGTAAAACCAAAAACATTATTAAGCATTGACAGACTCCTTCATCCATTTATAAACTTTTTCTATTCCAGTATCAATTCCAATAGTTGGGTTGTATCCTAACATCTGTTTTGCTTTATCTATTGATAGGCTTCTAAACTTTACATCAGGCTCAGTTGAATTTGTAATAATTACTTTGGATTTGGAATTTGTTATACTTACTACTTTATTTGCTAAATCTTCAATGGTTATTTCATTATTTGGATTTCCTAAATTAAATATTTCAGATGTATATTCAGATTCTAAAGCAGAAGTTAATCCATTAATAAAATCTTCAATATAACACCATGCTCTTACTTGTTGACCGTTTCCATCTATATAAATATTTTCATTTTTTATAGCTTTATCTATAAAAGTAGTCATTGCATTTGAACCTTTTCTGTATTCTCCAAAGACATTAAATGGTCTAATTATAACTATTGGAATATTTTTTTCTCTATGATAACCAAAGACTAAATGTTCCGAAAGATTTTTACTTGCAGCATAGCACCACCTAGCTTCTGTTGCGGGTTCTATAATTGCAGGGGCTTCTTCACTTGGCTTTTGAGCGTTAATTCCATATATTTCACTTGTACTAAATGTAAGAAAATTCTTGAGGTGCTTTTGCTTCGAAGCAAGTTCTAAGGCATTAAAGCAAGTTTTCAAATTAGTTGTAATAGTGTTAATTGATTCAACAACAACTTTTCTTATTCCCAATATAGCACTTGCATGTATAATATAGTCAAAATCATTACCAATAGAATCAACTAGATTAATATCTGTTGCATCACCTTGAATGAACTTTATATTATCCATTGGTAAATTTCTTAATGCTAATGAGCTATTCTCTAATGGGCAATTATCTAAAACAACAATTTTATTATTTTTATAATATCTTGATATAATTGCAGAACCAATAAATCCACATCCTCCAATTATTAATATCTTTTTATTTTCCATTCTTTTCCTCCTCAATAATATCTTTTAACGATTTAACAATATATTGTACATCCTCATCACTTATTTTTGGATGTATTGGTAATGTTATTATTTCTTCATATATTTTTTCTGCTACTGGACATAGTCCTTTTGAGTAACCCAATTTTTTATAATAAGGTTGACAATGAATCGATAGATAATGAACATTAACACCAATATTTTTTTCACGTAATTTATCAAATACTTTTTTTCTATTAATTTTTGAATCTATAATTCTTATTATATATAAATGCCATGATGAACCCATATTGCTAGAAATATGCGGAATTTTAATTTCCTTAATATCTTTTAATGATTGCTCATAATATTTTGCAAGCTCATTTCTTCGTTTTAAGCTATTAGGCATCTTATCCAATTGAATAATTTCAAGTGCTGCTTGAAAATCAGTTAATCTATAATTATATCCTAAACAGATTTGTTCATAATACCAATTGCCTTCATCAGAACAAGATTCATTTTGAAAGAAATTTTTATCTCTTGTAATACCATGATTTCTGTATAACAATAATTTGTTATATAAATTCACATTGTTAGTTGTTATCATACCGCCTTCTCCAGTTGTTATATGTTTTACTGGGTGAAAACTAAATGTTGTCATATCACCGATTTGTCCAATTTGTTTATTCTTGTATTTTACTCCTAAGGCATGTGCAGCATCTTCTATTAGGTGATACTTGTTAGCAAGTTCCTTAATTTTATCCATATTACAAGGGTTACCAGCAAAATGAACTGGGATTATAGCTTTAGTTTTTGATGTAATTTTTTCTTCAATTTTATCTACATCTATATTAAATGTTTCTTCGTTTATATCAATAAAAATAGGTTTAGCCTTACAATATAAAATTGCATTAGATGTAGCAACAAAACTTAATGGAGTTGTTATTACTTCATCACCTTCTTGAAGTCCCGCAGCTAAACAAGCACAGTGAAGTGCTGCTGTGCCACTACTAACAGCTACGGCATAATTACTATTCACATATTTAGCAAATTTTTTTTCAAATTCTAGAATCTTAGGGCCAGTAGATAAATAATCTCCTTTTAATACAGACACTACTGCATCTATATCTTCTTGTTCAATGTTTTGAGTACCATAAGGAATGAAAATGTGCATTTTTTCCTCCTATAAACTTATTTTTAATAATCCATAATTTTGTAATTCTTGCAATGTAAAAATATTTTTTACATCATAAACTATATTGCAAGAATCTCTTAACATTTTCTTTATATCTTGAGGATGCAATGATTTATATTCTTTATGTGCTACAGCAAATATAACTGCGTCCATATCTTTTATTTCATCAATAGTTTTAAAATTTTCTTCTTGTAAATCAATCAAAGGGTCAGAAATAACAACATTGATTCCTTTTTCTTTTAGTATTTTCGAAATTTCAAGAGATTTTGAATTTCTAATATCTGGTACATCTTCTTTAAATGTTAATCCTAAAACAGCAACATTAGAATCCACATTTCTTATACCTGCTTCATTAATTTTTTTCTCAATTTCATCTGATATTAATTGTGAAATGCTATCATTAACTTCTCTTGCGGATTTCATTATTTTAGCATTAAAATTAACATCATTAGCTTTTTCAATTAAATAATATGGATCTACTCCTATACAATGTCCTCCAACTAGACCTGGCAAAAATCTTAAAAAATTCCACTTCGTACTTGCAGCATTTATAACTTCCGTAGTATCTATTCCTAAGTTTTTAAATAACATTGCAGCTTCGTTAATAAATGCTATATTTATATCTCTTTGGGTGTTCTCAAGAATTTTAGCAGCTTCTGCAACTTTAATACAACTTGCTTCATACAATCCAGCACTAATAATGCTGCCATAAACCGATGATATTATTTTTAGGGATTCATTATCCATTGCAGAAACTATCTTTAAAATATTTTCTACCTTATGTATTTTATCTCCTGGATTTATTCTTTCAGGAGAATATCCAACTTTAAAGTCAATGCCACATTTCATATTAGAATATTTCTCTAAAATAGGGATACAAATTTCTTCTGTTGCTCCAGGATATACTGTTGATTCATATACTACAATACATCCTTTTTTTAGATTTTTTCCGACAATTTTACTAGCACTTTCTAGTGGAAAAAAATCAGGTTTCTTAAAATGATTAATTGGTGTAGGAACAGCGATAACAATAAAATCTGCATTTTTTAGTTCAGTTTCATCAGATGTAAATTGAATTTTTGATTTCTTTAGTTCATTTCCGACTTCATTAGTAAGGTCAATTCCGTTTTTGTAGGATTCTATTTTTGACTGGTTAATATCAAAACCTATAACATTATACTTCTTTGAAAAAGCAACTGCTAATGGCAATCCTACATATCCTAAACCTACTACAGCAATTTCCATTATGCTTTTCTCCTTTACATATTTGATTTATATTATACAATCTTTTCCATTTACTGTCAATCTATTTTAGTTTTAAGTTTCGGTTTTTTGCATTAAGAATTTAATAATTATTAAAGAACTGGTGAAATATGTATATTCGAGTATGTGTTTTACTTGCAAGTTGATTTAACTTCTTAATAAATCTATCCAAGAATAATAAATTTTTTTAGCCATAGAAAATAAATTAGTTTTTTCAACATTATTTTGAGCAACTATATTAATAGAAGACAATATTTTTCCATCTAGAGTAAATGTTATTTCACCGAGTTTTTGACCTTTAGATATAGGGGCAGATATATTTTCTTCAAATGTTAATGTTTGTTCTATATTTTTATCTTTACCTTTTTCTATTAAAGTACCTGCATCTGTTTCTAGGATAGCATCTACATTTGAAGGAACACCTTTATCTATAGAAATATTTTTTACTACATCACCTTTTTTT